>Ga0310786_10001607_pt1 | contig 36299 bp, 25 predicted proteins | sample AusTroGonzalo_MG_FD_203881 | JGI IMG/M metagenome (GOLD analysis project Ga0310786, IMG submission 203881) | Bovine rumen microbial communities from tropical cattle in Woodstock, Queensland, Australia - Gonzalo_03 (v2) (version 2) | ecosystem: Host-associated > Mammals > Digestive system >... | reverse complement strand
GTTCTTTCATAGTTATGCTCCCGTTTGTTTGATGAATAAATGATAACACTCTTCAAAGAATATAGTCAAATTGCGAGTTGATGTGTTGCTGACGATAACATTTCGGCTTGATGCCTTAGTTGCCCGGAATGTAGTAAAATACATGGCATATTGTAACTATAGAATAGGAGATTAAATCATAGATCCGATTTTAACAGGTACTTTATCCATGATAAGAGCAGACAATGTCTTTGTTTGGATGTTGATTGCTGCTGTGTTTGCGCTTGCTACATATGTTTTCTATCGGAACGGCAAGTTAAATGCAGCTGCCGCTATTGCAGTTCCGGTCTTGGTTTTTTATATATGTTTTGTGCTGACGATAACTCTGATCGAAAGAGAAGTAACCGCAGATCCTACTTATAACTATTCATTGTTTTGGACATACAGAGCTATAGCGGACGGTAAGACTGATCTGATCATGGAGATAGTCTGGAATATCGTTCTTTTTATTCCTATAGGAATTTTGCTTAACTATCTTATTCCCATTAAGTATTTCTGGGTCAGCATTATTTCCTGTCTGTCTTTCTCGGCAGGAATAGAATTATTGCAGCTTATCCTGCATCGCGGACTCTTCGAGTTTGATGACATGATACATAATACACTTGGTGCCATATTGGGGATTGTGGTCTTTGCTATATTTAGTCTGGCATTGAAACGGGTAGTTGGAAAAACTTATAAATAACTCTTAGCAGTTCCATAGTTAACTATTATGGATTTCTAAATCTATTTTGATTTTTGTAATATTCCCTTTCGATTAACGGTTGTATAATTAACTCATTGGGTGATCCATATAACGTTACACGTTATGCGGAGGGTTTCTTATGTCTGAGCGTTTGATTAGAAACGGATTCCTTAGATCTTTGGTATTGGTTTTATGCATATCCATGGCAATCTCCGTGCTGGGATTAGGCCGTGTAAATGCGGATACCGATCCGATTCCTTCCGAGATCGATCTTTATTATCTTGATGATGAAGTAAAGACTGTAATTGGTAATCTTCCTTCAGGCTATTCGGATAGTTATACGATCGATACGTCATCTCTTTCTGGAACACCGTCTTTTAGTGTTTATTCTGGGGATTCCTACATAGCGGTATCTTCGGATGGCGTTATTACCACTAAGCAATATTCGCATTATGTTCCCGGACAATACTCAAGAACTTGCGAGGTCAGGGTTAAATGCGGAACATATACAAAGTATATTAAGGTCAATCTAAAAGACTATGCTGAAATATATGCGGATAATAAGACAGATAGTGTACTTAATAGCATTATCAAATCTGGCATGACCGATCTGCAGAAGCTTACCGCTATAACAAAGTGGGTAGCTCAAAACACTGACTACGGCAATTATACCTCTTATCAGGCAATGATGATCTTTATGAAAGGTGACTGCTGGGCAAGTTCCTTTACTATTGTTGAAATGTGCAGCAAGGTCGGAATCCAAGCAATAGACAGAAGTGCAAACCGTGACAGCAGCACAGCCGGCAGCGGACACAGAAACGCTATAGCTCTCTGCGACGGTAAATACTATGTGGCAGAAGCAGGTTATGGCGGAACAAAGCCCAGGCATTACGATGTAACTGAGCGCCCCGGAGGATTTTTTGCTAATGGTTCGGTTCTTTATCAGTACGATGGTTTTGAAACTGACGTTGTAATTCCCGAGAAGATCGGTGGAACTACTATCACTCAGTTCGGAGATGGTAAATGGGGTGTCGTACATTCCGAGGGAGTAAAATCCATCAAGCTCTCCAAGTCGATCAAGACGATCGCAGATAATGCATTTTCTTATTCAAACGGTGCCGTGGTCACTGTCGATTCTTCTAATCCGTATTTTACTGAGTCGGGTGACATATTATATACCAAGGATAAGACAAAACTGTTATATGCTCCTACAACTCTTTCTTCGCTTTCGATCGATAAGAATACTACGGAGATCGGTGAGCTGGCTTTCAGCGAATCAAAGCTTAAAAAGGTTGTAATCCCGGGAAATGTTAAGACGATAGGGATCGAAGCCTTCAGTAATGCTGATGTAGAAGACGTTGTTATCGAAGAGGGCGTTACTACCGTTGGTGAATCAGCTTTTAGAGGCTGTTCAGACCTCAATAATCTGTCTATTCCTTCTACTCTTAAAACTGTCGGGGAAGATGCGTTCTATACCTACCATACCGTTAAGAACGTTTACTATGGCGGAACAGAGGAGCAGTGGAAAGCTAACGGATTTGATACTATCTTTTCCGGTTCCAATGTATTCTTTGGTGGCGCAAGAGTTACCGGAATCGATCCTGACGGAGATACAGACATCACGTTTACAACTAAAGGGAAGTCTGTCGAACTTAACGCTAAAGTAATACCTTCAAATGCCGTAAACCAGGTAATTACTTATACATCAAGCGACAAGAATGTTGCCAAGATAGAAGGAAATGTTCTTACTTCTGTAGGTGAAGGTAACTGCACTATAACTGCCGTAACTTCTGACGGCGGCTTCTCGGCAACGTACAATGTAACCGTTAAATACAACAAATATAAGCTTACAATTGAAAACGGATATACTACGAGGACCGTTGACGGTGTAAGCACTCAGTTTACCGAATATGATTTTATAGAAGGTGAAACCTTTGGTCTTAACAACAAGAAACCTTCGGACAATGTTGTTTTCAAACAGTGGATCTTAGATGCTGACGTTACATTGACATACGGAAGCCTTACTTCCAATTATATTGCCGTTAAGCTTCCTGCAAGGGATGTAACCATCAAGGCACAGTATGAGCCGATTCTGGTTACGAGCGTATATGTTAATCCGCAGACCAGTGTTTCTTATCTGTGTCCGGAAATGACATTGAAAGTAAATGCAACCGTATATCCGAATAATGCCGGCGACAAGAGCGTCATATGGTCTTCTACGGATACGGCAGTGGCGACAGTTGATAACGACGGCAACATTACAGCTGTTGCGGCAGGTACCTGCAAGATCACTGCTACGGCAGCTGACGGAAGCGGGAAGTCCGGTTCTTACAGTCTTACCGTTAAAGAGCACACTTGGGATCAGGGTACTGTTACCAAGGAAGCAACTTGTGAGGAGGCAGGATCCAAGACATATACATGTACTCACGCAGGATGCGGCAAAACAAAGACTGAAACGATAAAAGCATTAGGGCACAGTACAGTACATGTAGATGCTCAAATTCCCACCAAGACGGCGCCCGGCAATATTGAGCACTATAAATGCTCCAGATGCGGAAAGCTTTTCGCTGATGAAGCGGCAACGCAGCAGTTGTCTGAGTCGGATGTTATGCTGCCTGCTACAGGTCATGAACTGACCAAGGTTGAAGCTAAAGCTCCTACATGTGATAAAGACGGTAATACAGAATACTATATCTGCAAGGATCCTGACTGCGGATGCGGCAGGTGTTACAGCGATCCTTACGGAAAGAATGAGATCACGCTGGCTTCTACAGTTATCAAGGCATCCGGTCATAAACTGTCGGAAGTTACAGGAAAGGCTGCGTCATGCGAAGAAGATGGCGTTGAGACTTACTATAAGTGTACTGTCTGCAACAAGATGTTCAGTGATAAAGACGGGAAGAATGAGATCTCTAAACCTGTAGTAATACATGCATTGGGTCACGACGTAGAACATGTTGACGCCAAAGAGCCGACATACGATGACATAGGCTGGATCGAACATTATGTATGTAAGCGCTGCGGAAAGATGTATGCTGATAAAGAATGCAAGAAGCCTTTGACAGATGAAGATGTTTATAAACCTTGTAAGAAACACGTTCTGACCAAGGTCGCAGCAGTTGCTCCGACTTGTACAAAAGCAGGCAACAGCGAGTATTACATCTGCAAAGATGATGGATGCGGCTGCGGTAATCTTTATGAAGACAAGTTCGGCCAGAAAGAGACCAATCTGGCTAAAGTTACTATTGCGGCAACAGGCCACTCGATAACTGAAGTTCCCGCAAATGCTCCTACGTGCACTGAAACCGGCAACGATAAGCACTGGAAATGCACAAAGTGCGGTCATCTGTTCAGTGACGAAGCAGGCAAGACGGAAATAACTAAGGAAAGTATCACGATCAGTGCTCTTGGCCATGATTGGGATGAGGGCAGTATAACGACTAAGCCAGGATGCGAGACAGCTGGAGTCAGGACGTTCAAATGTAAGCGTGACGGCTGCAAGGGTACCAAGACCGAACCTGTTGATCCCATAGGTCACGATAAGGAGCATCTTAAGCACGTTCCTGAACAGGCGGCTACCCGCGATATTGATGGCCACAAAGAATACTATGAATGCCCTAAATGCGGTAAGAAGTTCTCTGATGAGACCTGCACTAAAGAGTTATCAGATAAAGATATCCTCATTCCTGCGATAGGCGCTGCCCAGCCAGGCGAAGAAGGCAATGACGGTGACTTCAGATACTGTGTTACTTATGCCGCGACTGACGGTACAGGTACCGTAACTCTCATAGGAGTAGTAAATCCCGCTGAAGCTGTTTCCATTCCGGCAACAGCCGTGATCAAGGAAACGACATACATCGTCAACAGGATCGGTACTAAAGCGTTCTATAACAATAAGACGATCAAGACTCTGTATATCAACTCTAATATCGTTACGATCGACAACTATGCTTTCTATGGATGTTCTAACCTGATCAAGGTTTCGGGCGGATACAGGCTTAGGACCATCGGTTCTTACGCATTTGCAGGCTGCCCGAGGCTTACTTCTTTTAAGCTCACATCCAAGGAGCTCTCGAAGATCGGTTACTATTGCTTCAAGTCTGACTCGAGACTTAAGACCATCTATATCAAGAGTACTACCAAGTTGACAAAGAAGGGCGTAAAGAAGTCCCTGAAGGGCAGTAAGGTCAAGACTGTTAAGGTCAAGAAGTCGAAAGTGAAGAAGTATAAGAAGTATTTCACCAAGAAGAACTGCGGAAGACGAGTAAAGGTAAAGAAGTAAATAAAATGAAGGGTTCGGGCCTCTGGACTAGTGTTCAGGGGCCTTTTTTATTCTCACAATAAATAAAAATCGGGTGTATAATAAAAGTCAGAGATTTTTTAGTATTTCCGTGGTGCGTATGAGGGTGATTACACCTTGAATGAGTAAAGATGCTGTGGAGAGCATGTTGGGGAGGTAAGAGAATGAAACATCTCAAGATTACATCGGTTTTACTGTCTGCGTCAATGTGCATCTCAATGGTCATGACTCCTGTTGGAGTATTGGCAGACGAGACAGCTGCACCTACAGAAACACAGACTGAAGTTACAGAGAAGGAAGAACCTAAGGATACCGAAGAGAAGAAACCTGCAGAGACTGAGGCACCGAAGGCTACTGAGAACGAGACAGAGCCTTCCAAGGAAACCGAAACTGAACCTTCTGAGACAACCGAAACCGAACCCTCTGAATCGACCAAAGAGACAGAAGAGACTGAGCCAACAGAAGAAACTGTACCAGAAGAATCTAAAGAGACGGAGACTGAACCCTCAGAGTCGACAGAACCTTCTGTTACAGAAGAACCTTCAGAACCCTCCGAAGCAAAGCCTGAACCTGAGACTGCTTCAAGAAAGAGTTCTGATGCCCAGGCAGGCGGCGGATTTTGTGGCGAGAATGCAAAATGGGCATATGACGGTTATGGTACTCTTACGATTACCGGAAGCGGAGCAATGGGAAATTATGAACCTAATGGCCCGTGGCTTACTTACATTGATGACATTACCAAAGTTGTTATTGAAGACGGCATCACCTATATCGGCACGAATAATTTCAAAGACTGCGAAAATCTCAAGTCAGTTACTATCCCTGATAGCGTTACCACGATAGGCTCATATGCTTTTGCAGGGTGTAAAAGCCTTACATCGGTTACGCTGCCTTCCGGGCTTAAAGAAATCTACTCTTATGCATTCAAAGACTGTACCGGGATCAAAAGCATAACTATCCCGGGTTCTGTTGAAAACGGTTTGTATGGATTTGCTTTTGATAATTGCGGAATTACGAATCTTACCCTCTCGAATGGAGTTAAGATAATTAGCGGTGCATTCACTAACTGTAACAATTTGAACACCGTATATATTCCTAAGTCGGTAAAATCGATGGATGAGGCGTTTTATGGCAGCATGAATATTAAAGAGATATATTATGCCGGCGATGCCACTGAATGGAGCAATATCAATGGCCTTTCGACCAATTATTTTATGAATGCTACTGTCAATTACATCTCTACTTATTATTCATTAACGGTTAAAGATGCTCCGAACGGTTACATTACGCTTTCTAAATATACGGCTTCAGAGGGTGAACAGATTAAGGTTATTGCATACCCTGATCCCGGATACTATATGTCACAATTCAAGTATAACAACACTATAACCGGCGGAATCAGTTTTACAATGCCCAAAGAAAATGTCATTGTGGAACCTGTTTTCGAGAAGATAGTACAGGCAAATGTCGGTGATGCTTTATATTTTAACGGCTTAGTGTATACGGTAACGAATAATGCGATGAATGGTACAGGTACTGTCAGGTGTGATGGCTTTGTGCCTATGTTTCCCAGTGATGAATCACTCCTTTATCAACTCTATGGATCAGTAACCATCCCAACCGTAGTCACTTTGGAAGGAATTAACTATAAGCCCACGTCTATTAAGGCGGGCTCTTTCAGGGATATCAAGTACATCAAGACCATAAGCATCGGATCAAATGTTGCTGTCATTGGAGATAACGCATTCTTCAATTGTTCAGGACTTACAAAGGTTACGATCGGCAAAGGCGTCAAGACTATCGGAAAAAATGCATTCGCACGCTGTCCGAAGCTTTCGTCTTTTACAGTTACTTCTAAGGTGCTCAAGAAGATCGGCAATTATGCTTTTGCCAAGGATTCAAAGCTTAAGACCATTAATATCAAGTACACAACGAAACTTACCAAGAAGGGCGTAAAGAAGTCTCTTAAGGGAAGTAAGGTTAAGACCGTAAAGGTCAAGAAGTCGAAAGTGAAGAAGTATAGGAAGTACTTCACTAAGAAGAATGCGGGCAGGAAAGTAAAGGTTAAAAAGTAAGTTAAGAGTATTTGGGGAGGTATGAGAATGAAACATCTCAAGATCACATCAGTTTTACTGTCTGCCACAATTTGCCTGTCAATGGTCATGACACCTGTAAGTGTAATTGCAGACGAGACAGCTGCACCTTCAGAAACACAGACTGAAGCTACAGAGAAGGAAGAGACCAAGGAGACAGAAAAGAAGAAGTCTGCTGAGACTGAAGCTCCTAAGGCAACAGAGAAGGAGACAGAGCCTTCTAAAGAAACTGAACCCGAGACACAGCCTTCTGAGAAAACCGAAGCTACGGAGACTGAAAAAGAGGCTCCTGCTGAAACCGAAGAGACAAAACCTTCCGAGACAGAACCCCAGCCTTCAGAGTCAGTTGAAACAACTGAAACAGAAGAGACTAAGCCTTCCGAAACTGTACCTTCTGAAACAGACAAGCAGGTTCCTGAAGAGACGGAAACTTTCGTGCCTGAAGAAACAAGACCGACTCCTGAAATAGATAAGAAAAAGGCTGTAAAAGCTGCATCCGGTAAATGCGGTGACAACCTGAACTGGGAGATAGTTGATAATGGTGATGATTTCGGTTATTCACTCTATATTGACGGATATGGCGATATGTATGATTACTCTTCCCCTGAGGAGGTACCCTGGTATCAGTACAGCGATAACATCTATGATATTACTCTCCCGGATCTGCTGAATTCTATTGGTAATTACGCATTTAGCGGTTGCTCGATATTAGGCTTTTATTCGTTGGGAAATATCACTAAGATCGGTAATTATTCTTTTTCCAAATGCACGAAATTATCTAAGGTAGAACTGCCGAAGAGCGTTACTTCTATCGGAATGGGAGCATTTAGTGATTGCACAAAACTTGATTATGTTATTATTCCCAATTCAGTTACTTCTTGTGGCACATACGCTTTTATAGGTTGTTCAAGTCTTAAGGAAATTACCATTCCAGGCAGCATAAAGACTATTCCTCAACATATGTTTGCTTCTTGCAAAAAATTGGGAAAGGTTACTTTCCTTAATGGCGTAACTACTATCGATAATTCATTTAGCAGTTGTACCTCACTGAAAACACTGGTTATTCCTAAGAGCGTTACAGCCATTAATAAAAATGCGTTTCATGATTGTTCGTCTCTTTCTGATGTCAATTATGCAGGTACAGAATCCGATTGGAACAAGATAGAAATGGGTTCTTACAATAACTATTTGATTGAAGCAGCAAGGCATTACGGAGCATACGCTGCTACAGGCGTTTATGGTTCATTGTCCTGGACACTGGACAGTGCCGGCAAATTGACCGTAAAAGGTTCAGGGGAGATGCCTTCTCATGTTGACGGACCTACTTGGAAGGCTGTCAGAGAACAGATCAAATCCATTGAATTTGTCGGTGAGATCACGACAATAGGAAGTCAAGCTTTTGAATACTGTAATAACTTAACCAGCGTTACTATACCAGGCAGTATTAAAGAGATCGGTGTAAGCGCTTTTTACGGCTGCACAAACCTTAAAACGGTTTCTATTCCCGGCAGCGTTAAAGTTATCGGTGCTTCGAGCTTCGGTAATTGTGAATCGTTAACAGGGATTACGATACCTGATAGCGTTAAAACTATTGACGGTGGTGCATTTTACGGATGCAAATCTATTAAAAGCGTTGTAATTCCGGATAGCGTAACAGTATTGGGCAGCAGAGCTTTCCAGAAATGCAGCGGACTAACCGATGTTACGATATCCAAGAATATTAATACAATTGAGTCAGCTACATTTGGAAGCTGTCCTGGCCTTAAACATGTAACCATTCCTGAAGGTGTTAAGACTATCTATAATTTTGCATTTGAGTTCTGTCCTAATCTTCAGAGCGTTACGATTCCGAAGAGCGTTGACACGATTGGCGTCTATGTTTTTGATCAATGCATCAATCTTACTGATATCACTTACGGCGGAACAAAAGAAGACTGGGCGAAGATCACCATCGAAAAAGATAAGAACAATGAGGTCAATGATGCGACTGTTACGATGGCCGATGGTACCGTTATCATCGGCAAGAAGGCCGAAAACACCTTAAAGGTTTCTGGAAAGACTGCCAAGCTCAAGTATAAGAAGCTCAGGAAGAAGGCCCGCACGGTCAAGCGTGGCAAGGTCATCGTAGTAAGCAACCCTCAGGGTAAGGTCACATATCAGCTGTTAAGCGTTTCGAAAGCCAAGTACAAGAAGTATTTCAAGATCAACGCTACAACAGGTAATGTGACAGTCAAAAAGAAGCTTAAGAAAGGCACATATACCATTAAATGCAACGTTACTGCCGCAGGCAATGACAATTATAAGAAAGTGACCAAGACGGTAACGTTCAAGATCAAGGTTAAGAAGTAAACCAGATGGCTGTGCACTAAGCACAGCCATAATTCAATATACCTTTGTTTTTTATCCACACAGTATTTCAAATTGTTATAATAATATCGTGTTTTTTTCATGCTGGGATAGATCATATTAGGAGGGAAGATCATGAAACACATTAAGATCACGTCTGTTTTGATGTCAGTTGCTATAGCCATGTCAATGGCCGTATTGCCTGCCAGCGTAATCGCTGATGAGACTGAAAGCACGGAAGTTGCCGAAACTAATGAAACAACCGAAACGGCTCCTGATGAGACGATTAAGTCCTCTGAGAAAGAGATGGAAAAGCCCGCTGAAACGGAGGCCTCAGAAACCAAGGAGACAGAACCGGCTGAAACTGAAACCTCCGAGCCAATTCCTTCAGAGTCAAAAAGGGAAGAGGAGACCGTACCGTCCGAGTCTCAACCCTTCGAGGAACCGTCTGCTCCTGTTGATGAAACCGCACCATCTGAGACTGACTCTCATGAAGCCAAGAACAAGGTGATCGGTTCAGGAACCTGCGGCGACAACGTCAATTGGGCTGTAGACGACAATGGCGCACTAACGATTACCGGTACGAGTGATGTCTACGATTACGATTCACATGGTCCCTGGTACGATAAATATGGTGCCAAGATCAAGAGCATCGTCATAGCTGACGGCGTTACAGGTTATGGAGTTAATTGTTTTAAAGGCCTGCCTAACGTAACTAGTGTCTCCATAGCGGGAAGCGTCAAATGGCTTGAGAATTATTCGTTTTCCGACTGCAAGAAACTCACTAGTGTAACTCTCGCTGAAGGGACCAGTGTTCTCGGTACGGCGTTTCAGGGCTGCCAGGCTTTAAAGAGCATTAATTTTCCGAGCACAGTCAGGAACATTTCACAAAAGGCATTTGAAGGATGCAAAAGCCTTACGGCTGTTTCGCTACCTTCCGGCATTTCCAACGTTGGCACAAACGCATTCTCCGGGTGCACAAGCCTTAAGACGGTAAAGCTTCCGGATAACATTACCAAAATCTATGATGGCACGTTCAGTGGCTGCACCGCTCTTACGAGCATCAGCATACCGAAGGGTGTTACACTCATCGGTGAAAATGCTTTCTCCGGATGCACCAGCCTTACGAGTGTTAACCTGCCGGATACGCTGAATGAGATCCATGCCGAAGCGTTCAAGAACTGTAAGAGCCTTACGGGCATACGTTTGCCTGATGGCTGCATCAACTATGGATACAGTGTTTTCAGCGGATGCACCGGCCTTACTTCCATCTCGATTCCCGACGGCACTGTCCGCATAAATACGAATGAGTTCAGTGGATGTGTTAATCTCAAGACGATATCTTTACCCAAATCGATAAAATATTTATCGGATGCCTCATTATCAGGGTGCAACAGTCTGACTGACATATATTACAAGGGTACTGCTTCCGATTGGAGCAATGTCAACTTTATGGGGTCCGCTGCAGACGAAATTAAGAACGTAAATATCCATTTCTCAGGCACGTTCCGTTCGATAAATGTCAAGAGCGTGGAAGGCGGTTGCATCACGCTTTCAAAATACAGCGCTATTGCAGGTGAAGAGATAGAGATTACTTCGACTCCGGAACCGGGATACTATTTAGATTATGTTAAGATGAATGGTCAGAGGTGTAGCAGGTATTCTTTCAAGATGCCTGACGAAAATGTTACCGTTGAACCGTTCTTTACTCAGATAGTACAGGCCAACGTTGGTGATACAGATTATGATCTTAACGGTATTCTTGTATTTAAGATCACTAATAATGCGATCAACGGAACAGGTACAGTAATGTGTCAGGGAGTAATGGGAGTTGCAGGCATTGATCCTTCAGTTAATTACTATGAAAAGATCGTTATTCCGGCAACTGTCGAATTAAGAGGTGTTGTTTACAAGATCACCGCAATCGATGCCAAAGCTTTCTATAGGCTTACTGACATGAAGTATCTGACTATCGGTTCTAATGTTGTGACCATCGGCAATAATGCTTTCGATGGCTGTACAGGTCTTGTGAAAGTGAGTGGCGGATCCAAGGTCAAGACGATTGGCGCGAATGCATTCGCAGGATGCACGAAACTTTCATCTTTCACGATCACTTCTAAGTACCTGTCCAAAATAGGGACTTATGCTTTCAATAAGGACTCTAAGCTTAAGACCTTGTACTTCAAGTACACCACTAAGCTTACCAAGAAAGGCGTAAAGAAGTCGCTGAAGGGAAGTAAAGTTAAGACAGTCAAGGTCAAGAAGTCGAAAGTGAAGAAGTATAAGAAGTACTTCACAAAGAAGAACTGCGGAAGGAAAGTTAAGGTTAAGAAATGATCAATAATGGCTGTGCTTCGTGCACAGCCATTAATTATTTATTTCTACGGCATCTTAGATTCAAGAGGAGCTCTTGCTCCTCTTGAACACCATAAAGCACCTGAATGGCAGCGGCAGTCAAGGGCGCCACAGGCGAGGCTTGCCGTCCCTTGACGGCAGATGCAGCAGATGCTATCTATGGATTATCACAAAAAAGCATTAGATTATCTTAACAAATACGTAATGACATATTAAAGTTGAAATACCATAATCAAAATGTATATGTATGCATGTGTATATTCGAGTTAATTACAAGGGGGCTTTTATGAAACACGCTAAGATCACTTCTGTCCTATTGTCCATAGCTGTGTTTACATCTATATTTGCTGCACCAGTTTGCGTTCTGGCGGATGAAACATCTGCTCCTTCAGATACCCAGAGTACTGAATCTGTTGAGACAAAAGAGACGGACGCAGATGAAGAGAAGGTTAAGCATACCAATAAAAATGAAATTGAATCTCAGCCATCTTTTGCTGAAGATACAGAATCTTCAAAAGAGAATGAAGTATCTACTTCAAAGCCTTCTGTAACGGAGTCCTCTAAAGAAACTGAAAAATCCGTACCAAGCGAAAAACCTACCAAGAATAGCAAGAAAACTGCTGTTGCTGAAGAAAGAATTCCTTCTCAATCTGTTTCGAAACAGAAAAAGAATGCCAGTTCCGGATACTGTGGTGACAATCTGACCTGGAGAGTATCTGGTACCACATTGTATATTTCAGGATCAGGAAAAATGTGGGATTTTTCTGATTATGTTCCATGGGAGGATTGTCGATATTCAATTACTTCAGTAGTATTTACTGGCAATATCACTTCAATTGGAGATAATGCCTTTTATTTTTGTACTGAACTAACAAGTATAATAATCCCCAATAGCGTAACTTCAATTGGTTATGGTGCTTTTGCTGAATGTCGAGGACTTAAAAGCATAACAATTCCTAATAGTATAAATAGTATAAGTGATTGGACTTTTTGGAATTGTTGGGAACTTAAAAATGTATCAATTCCAAATAGTGTAACTTCAATTGGTGGCGATGCTTTTAGGCGCTCTGGCTTAGAAAGCATTGTAATTCCTAATAGTGTAACTACAATTGATAGTTATGCATTTGCTGAATGTACAGATCTTACAAACGTTACTTTTTCAAATAGTGTAACTTCAGTTAGTGAGGGGTGCTTTTGGTTCTGTGTTGATTTAACAAGCGTATCGATCCCCAAAAATATAATTTCAATTGGCAGACGTGCATTTTCGGAATGCAGTAAACTGACTAATGTAACGGGTGGAGCAAATGTTAAGACTATAGGTGATGGTGCTTTTGAAAAATGTACTAAACTCAAGAAATTTAGCATTTCATCCAAAACACTGAAAAAGATCGGTTCTTATGCTTTCCAGAGCGACAAGAATCTTAAGACGATCTACATCAAGAACACGACAAAATTGACCAAGAGTGGAGTAAAGAAATCTCTCAAGGGTTCCAGTGTAAAGACAGTTAAGGTCAAGAAGTCCAAGGTTAGGAAGTATAAGAAGTACTTCACCAAGAAGAACTGCGGACGCAAGGTTAAAGTTAAGAAGTAACTGAGCAGGGAAGGGCTGATTGATATCAGCCCTTTCTTATTATTTATAATACTTTTATATTTAATTCTATGACACCATGCTCTTCAATGGTAAAATATAAATGATTAGAGATAACTAACCGTTGTCTTTTATCTGAGGGGGAATGTTATGCCGTTTTGTCATAATTGTGGCGCCAGACTTGAATCTGGTGACATGTTCTGTATTAAGTGCGGAACCAAGTCTAAAGAGTTTACTCGTGGAGAAGTTAAAGATCCCGAGCCTGTGACTGTAAATCCTGAAAAGGAGCAGGCGGTAATTATTCCTGAAATAGAACCGGTAGCAGAAGTAAAACCTGAACCCAAGCCTGAACCGGTTGTTGAGACTGAATCTCAACCTGTATCAGAGAATACTGTGGTTATGAAGCCTGTGACTGAACTGGTACAGGAAGCTAAACCCGAACCAGAGCTAAAGGTAGAAGATGAAACCATTCGGATTCCCGCGGTTGAGCCTGTATCAGATACTGTTGTTGAAACTAAGCCTGAACCTGAGATTGAGTCTAAACCCGAAATTGAGGAGATTCCAATTCAGGCTGTGGAACAGGAGAATTTCTTTACCGAGTTTAAAAAGTCTGCTGAAGTTAAGCCTGAAACAATAACGGAAAAGCCTGCTGAAATTGAGAAAGTTTCTAAATCAGATCCTGATATTGCAGAAAACTATGTTGAAAAGAAGGCAAAGGCTAAGCTAGAACAAGATAATGCAACGGCTACTAATAAACTGATTCCTCTTCTTGTAACAATATCTGCTATTGCTGTGGCAGTTATTGTCGCTTTAACATTCGTGATCATTATCTTATTGAAGAAAGGGAAGAATGATACGGATAACAAGCCCACGGAACAAACCAGTTCATATTACAGTGAATTCGCTACTTCAGAAACAACGACTGAAGCTACAACAACGGAAGAAACAACCGAATCTGAGGAAACGGAAGATACAGAAGAGAGTGAAGAGACTGAAGAGCCCGATGAAACTGATGATGAGACAGAATCTTCATCGTCCAAAGCTTCTGCTGCAACATCAAAAAAGCCTAAGATCAAAGTTACTAATGCAGTAAACAAGAAATTGGATGCTGCTCAATATGGTACCTATGTATTTAAAATCCCTAAGGTTTCCATTTCCGGTGTTAATACGGATGAAGCCAATAAAACGATCAAAGATGATCTGATGCAGTATTATGGTGTAGAGGGTGAGCCTTTTGAAGTAACACATACACACTATTCAAATAAAACGTTTGTTGTTATTTTAGTTTCAATGAGAAAGCATCATCCATACTCTCAGAGCAGAGTTTATACAATTTCGCTTAAGACTGGAAAGATAATGACCGGAAGCGAAATAGTAAAGATATATGGCATTACGGATAAGCATTTTTTCAAACAAGTCAGAACCACATATAACAAATGCAATTTCTTCGGCGGTGGAACTAAAGCTGAAGAAGATTCTTTGAGACAAAAAAATCTGAAACGAGTTTCATTTAAATACATTACACCATATATAAGTAAGGAAGGTCATCTTTGCTTTGTTGCATATTGTGACTATTTTGGAATTAACTCGCCAGGGTATCTTCGTTTTGACGCAACTGCAAAAAAGATGAATTGATTATGTTATCTCGAGGTATGTAATACATGTCCTTTTGCAATAAGTGTGGCTATAAACTGGATCCTGGAGATAAGTTCTGTTTTGAATGCGGATCTCCTGTCAGAGAGATCAAACCTGCGCAGACAGCGGATACAGTTAAGTTGCCAGAACAAAAAACAATCGGACAGATTCATACTGCTGAGCAGCAGGAGAATACGGCTGTAAAGACAGCTAAGAAATCATTTAATAAGAAACCTCTGATCATTTCTTTATGTGTTATCGGCTCTTTTATTTTGATCGGTTTAATCGTTGCAATATGTTGTTCTCCTTCCAATAAAGGAATAAAACAATTGGCTCCGCAGCATTTTGATTTTTCACCGGATACACAGATAGGAGAAACTATTGTTTTCGGCAAATACGAACAGAATGCCAATGCTTCAGATGGCAAAGAAGATATTGAGTGGATCGTTTTGGATAAGGAAGGTAATAAAGCTCTTATCATTAGTAAATATGCACTCGATGATAAACAGTTCAATTCCACAGGCGGTGATGTTACATGGGATACTAGTACATTGAGGGTTTGGTTAAACGGAGCTTTTTTTGATGATGCTTTCACCATTCAAGACCAAAAACGTATTGTCAGTACCATTATTGAAGCAGAAAAGCACCAACGGCACATTTCAGTTTATGGTACTAACACTAACGATAAGGTGTTTTTATTAAGCTCTGCTGAGGTAAATAAATACTTTACTACTGAAGAGGCTCGAAAATGTATACCTGCTGAATATTTAAAACCAAGGTTTGAATATTGGAAGAGCAAAAAAACCGGCCAGATTATATGTTCATGGTGGACCAGGTCTCCGGGTTTTCAACATAATGCTGCGGTAGTAGTTGATGATGATGGCGTTATAGAGACTGAAGGTGTTAATGCTGTACGAAACTATGCTATACGACCGGCTATTTGGATAGATCTCGGTTCTTAATCAGTTAAATTTTTAGGAGGCGTTTTATGGCATTCTGTCACAAATGTGGTTATAAGCTTGAGATTGATGATAAGTTCTGTTTTAATTGCGGAACTCCTGTCAGAGAATCTGCGCCAGCATCTGAGATCAGCAATAAAACTTCTGAAACTCAAAAGAGTGAAGCAAAGCAGCCTGTAAAAGAAACTCCGGTTGCGAAAGAACCTAAAAAAGCTGATAAAGCTAAAGGAAACTCTAAAATCAACAAAAAAGCATTAATTATTTCACTCAGTGTTATTGGTGTCTTTCTAATTGGTGTTTTGGCTTTTGCTATATATAACAATCCGACCAGAGCGATGATCAGGCGTTTGAAGTTTGGCGTGGGAGCTAAGCCTGTTGATTTTTCGTCTACGTCTGAAAGCGATAAAGTTAATGTCGGAACTGCTGATTTTTCTAAAGGCTGTTATGTTTCAAACTACGGGAAATACAATGCCGAAGATGTAAGTCCGAATAAGGTCTTTAACTTATATCATCAGAACGGTCAGTTCTATTTCCCAGAGTATAACCAAATAGATAAAGCAGTTAAAGAACCCGGTGTGCGCTATGTAATCTATAGAAAAGATGGTGGAGAGCAGGGTAGTTTAAAGAATGTTACTTTAATGGTCTTTATTGAATTTAAGAATAAAGATGATGCTATGGGCTATTTTGATAAGATAATGGATTCGTATTTTGGAAAGAATCCGAATGACAGATTTGAAAGGAATTTCATTAATTCTGAAAGCATAAACAAAAAATTGAAAGGTACGGTTATGGGTGAATGGACATTATCTGATGCTATGTCTGCAAAAACCGTTCGTCTTATAGATTTACCGGAGAGTAATTATATTCGAACCCAAAATGAAGGCCGATTTGATTACTATCTGAATTGGAATTTCCTCAAATGGGGTGATATTGCTAATCGTGAACCTGATAATGCACAATATATCGAAGCTTATTCCAAACGTTATCAAGGTGTAAGAGCTCATCACTTATCTGTTAAAGGCAAACAGCTTACATTAATTCAAAGCTTTGATCTCCAGAAGAATAGTGGTGAGATTGAAGACTTTAACAGGCTGTGCAATGCACTTAAAACCGACAACCTTTCTAAACTTGATATGGAGCTGAATCTAAGGAAATACCTTCTTTGCATTTCTGAGATTTGGGATCCCTATGGAACCAGGATTGATAAGATCTGACATTTTCATTTGATCGAGGTGTATCTTTATGGCGTTCTGTCACAAATGCGGTTATAAGTTGGATCCTGATGATAAGTTCTGCTTTGAATGCGGAACTCCTGTAAGAAAGACTAAGTCTCCACGAGAATTATCTCCCACTGAAAGCTTTACTGATGGCAAACCAAAAATTGAGAATAAGGATGAGCAAAATGTAGTTCCTTCAATTCAGCAAGAAATTATCGCTCCGCCAGTTGCCGCTATTGATAATAGTGTTGTTGAAGATGTTGTAGAATCTGATAAACCCGAAAAACAAACTAAGATCAACAGGACACCGCTCATTATTACGATTGTCCTTATAGGAATTTTTCTACACATATGTCTGATAATTGGTATTGGAATGTCGTCAGTCAAACGGGAAGTTGCCGGTACTGATGCAACAGTAAACTCTGCTTTAGAACGAGATGCAGGCGGAAATAATTGGTTTTGGAAACCCTCACCAACTCCTTCTCCAACACCTACGCCCAAGCCTGTAATCAAAGTTTCTTCGAAGTCTTCCAGGCTTTCCGATACAACTAAATGGGGAACATGGGAGTTGAAATACCCGCAAGTATCTATTTCCGGAAAGAATACTGACTCTTTGAATTCAAAGATCGAGTCGGATTTTAAAAAATATGACTATAATTGGAAAGACGATAATTCTAAGCCATATAATTCATCATTTACTTATTTTATTGATGATGATGTGATCTCCATTTTAGTTGAGATTAAGCATGACTCTAAATATTTCAAATATCTTAACTACGTTGTATACAATGTTTCGATTGAAACGGGAAATCTAATGAGTGACAGTGATGTCGTTAAAAAGAGTGGATTAAATGACAAGGATTTTCTTTTCCTGGTTAAGAAGACATATAACCAATTTGAAGCAGGAATAAGTTGGGTAAATCAACCAATTAAAGATCGTTGTAAAAAAGCAAATCTTGAAAGGATATCTTACCAATATGTTAAGCCCTATTTTAGCTTAAGGGGTGATTTGTGTTTCGTGGGCTATGTTGATCATGCAGGCAAACTGAAAAAAGGCAATTTATGCTTTAATGCGAGTTTGTGTTCATGCATAACTGAAATAGAGTATTAATTGTGTATAGTCTTTTTGCGTTTTAATAATATTTTGTTGTGATATAGGGGGTAGTTAAATGCCATTCTGTCGTAAATGTGGTGCTGAACTTGAAGAAGGTGACAAGTTCTGTGTTAATTGCGGTGCTACTGTTAGAAATCCTGAAACTGCCAATTTGATTACTGATAATAAATCTCTGAATATTCCTGCAAATCCGGATAATTCAGAAAAGGTTAAAGTTAAATTGTTAAAACGTAAAGAATCGAATGAAAAAAAGAGTATTCCTCTAAAAGTAGCTGTTGTAGTTGGTGCTCTGATGTTGGTAGGTGCTATTTTTGCAGTAGTCACTTTAGTTGATAAAGCCAAAGTTAAAAAAGAATTTAAACAAATTGAACAAGTAAATTTAAAGCTTGAAAGTATTCGTGAAACAAGTGATTTTAAACAGAAAGATGCTGATTCTCAAACGAATATTATTATGGAAGCTTTGAATGAACAAGCTAAGTCCGGAAATGTTAAGTCAGATTCAATTGAAGTCGATAACGAAAACCATGTAATTACATATATATATGGAAATGGATTACTTGGTATTGAAACTGTTGGTGAAAATAATGATGTTTTCTTTGGTTCGCCAACTTGTTCTTTGTTAAACCAAGAAGAATTGTTGCGAGAAGTTTCAGATGTTTCTCACGCAAAAGTGCTTGTGTTTAATTGTACTGATATCGAACGATCAGATAGCGAAACGGCCAGAGTATTGGAAAAAGATGCTTCTGATCAGATTGAAAACATGGTTAAAGAGTGGGAAAAATTAGGAATAAATGTAAACTATGACACTCATATGACTCTTGATGATTTAACAAATCTCAAAGGGTATAATTTCGTCTTTTTTGCAGCACATGGTGTGTTTTGTACTAGTAAAAAGTATGAAATAAAAGATACATATATTAGTACTAATGATAAATATAGTGAGGAGACTCATAACAAATACTTAAAATATATCAATCTTGAGTTTCTTCATGAAGATAAAGATAGCAAGCTTGCTATTCATAATGGCTGTTACGCTTTTTCATCAGCATTTATTGATGCAAAATATAAAAAAGGTGACTTACAAGGAAGTGTTTTCTATTTTGCTGTTTGTGAATTGTTCGGTAAGGGAAACGAGTATAACTATAAATGGAAAGAAGTTCTTGAAGATAAATCGGTTTATTCGTTGATTGGATATCATAATGATGTAAAGCAAGGTTACGCCTTAGATATGGGCAATGCGATTTTTATGGGCTTGCAACAGGGCAAGACACCTTATATTGCCTTTAATGATGCTAAGAAGAAAATTGGTGATAATGATTTTTATTGGCAGTTTAAATTTCAACCATATGATAAAAGCAGGCATTCTGAAATATATTATTATGGTGAAAAATATTATTTTGGCGATAAAAGCACTAAGTATGATAATGACTTTACTAGCACTACAAATTCTATAGATGTTACATCATCATCTTCTTCCGGTACAAGCTCGACAACTGAATCTTCAGTGGAATCCACTACAAAAACAACCGCGTCTAAAGTCGTTGAAGTTAATAATATATACAAAAAGACTAAAACCTTTAAGGACTTCGGAAAACTGACATGTTCCGTGCCAGAAGTATATATAAGCGGTGTTAATACAGATGCTGTCAATGCTGAAATGTATAAGAAACTTCAATCAAGCGTAAATTCATTCAATAAAGCAACGAAAAAATCGCATCATGTATTATATTCGCGATATGAATCGTATATAGGCAAAGGCTTTGTTAGCATCATAACATGGGCTGATATAGCGGATCTTGATGGTCCTTATTTCTATAAACACTATATCTATAACATCGATACTTCTGATGGTCATATTATGACCAAAAAGGAGGCATTGGATAAATTTGGAATATCCGAAGCCGATTTTACTAAAGCTGTTAAGAAAAAGACTAGCGTTACATATGATCCTAATGGTCAGATGCCGAGAGCTGAGTATCATGAAGATCTCAATAACAATACTGCACCTAAAAATGCAGTTCCTTATATGAATAAATCGGGGAAGCTTTGTTATGCTACTAAGATCTGGGTTCCAGGCGGTCCTCAAGCGCATGATGTTGAAGGAGTATTATCTTCAAGCAGCAACAAAAAAACACCAAAAGTTACGGTGTCTAATGCCGTTAAAAAGACATATAAAGATGCTGATGAAGATTCAAACAGTAAGCATAATTATATATTCCCCAAAGTAACGATATCCGGGAAGAATACGAATTCGGTAAACAAGAAGATTAAGGATGAGCTCAGTATGTTCGATAAAACTAATCACATTGAGTATTCATATTATGTAAATGATAAAGTGGTTTCAATTCTGGTCCGTGTTTCAGAAACTTATTCCAGCCCGAGCACAGAGTTTGTAGTTTATAATATTTCAATAAGTTCAGGCAAATTGCTCAGTGAAAAAGATTTTATTAAGTTGTGCGGTTCTACTGATGATGAGTTCTTTACGACTGTGAAGAAAATCTATAGTGATGGGTTGTATTATGGTAACTCGCAAAAGGCTTCTGATGACGACATTAATAAGAATCTCACACGTGTTTCATATAAATACATTCATCCATACCTGAACAAATCTGGAAAGCTATGCTTTGTAAGTGGAGTGTACGGAATCCCTCCGCAGGGTTTCGACTCTATCCGTTTTGATACAACCACTATGAAAGCATTGGATAATTGGGGAAACAGTAAGTTTGTATAAACTGAAATGCGCACAATTAATATGTGCGCATTTCAGCTTTTGAATAAAAGTAGTTGCTTCGGCTTTATCTCTTATATTTTATTGTTGATCTGCACTTCGTAGTAAATTTGTCGCATTTATAGTCATATGAGTATTTCAGAGTAAATACTCCGTTTTTATACTGCAACTGTGTGGAATAATCAATTTTTATAACACTTGGGAACGATTTAATGTTTTTAAGATTAATCGTTGCAGTTGGATATTCCGGCACAACATAATCGTTTGTATCTTTAAATTTAATATACCTGGTATAAATAATTTCACCATTTATATTGAATGTCCCGTCATCATTCTCGGTATAAGTAAGATTAATATATTGACCGGTATAAGTTGTATTTAGCGAATTCTTGGAGGAACTGCCGTCAGGGTAACTCCAAACAGCATATACATCCTGAGAGTTTACACGCCATTTTCCTTTAATTTTTACTAGAGTACCTTTTGTAATTGCATGTGTTTTTCTGCTTTGAACATCAAAGCCTGTGATTTTAACGTTTTTGGAAACTTTTGAGTATAATGATGCCGCAACGGTGTAATCTCCGAGATTATAGTGAAGTTCAGCATTAGAAACATTGGCCAGATCACTAGCGTATTTGTATTTGCCAAGTTCTTTGAATATATTACTTGCTCTATTATATGTTCCTGACAATAAAAGATTTATACCATGATTATACAAGCTTTCTTTATAAAGCTCTGATGAATTAAGGAAACTATTGCAATTCAAGAAAAACTTTGCTGCATCTTCGTATTTCTTTGCATTGTAAGCGATCATGCCATCTATATAATAGCTGTATTTTACTAAATCATTACCCGAAAAATGTGAAACCAGTATTTTAGCGTTTTCGTAATCGTTAACTTTTATAAGTTTAGAAAGAGTATTTGCTAACAATGTCTTAGATTCTTTGTAGTTTTCTGAAAGAACTAGATATTTGCCAGCTTCGTCATATTCTTTTTTGTTAATTAGAGAAACAGCTTTATAGTAATAGGCTATTAGACCTTTGTTTGCAGCATCCTTATAGTCTCCGGCAAGTCTCAAATATTCAGCTGCTTTGTCATAATCCTTTTTGTTTAAAGCATCTGTGCCAAGGTTATAGTAAATATCTCTATATCTTTCATTGGCATCTTTATAATCTCCGGCCTGTTCAAAATATGCAGCAGCCGTTAATGTATTTCCTTTTGACAATTCGGTTTCAGCTCGTTTATATAATGTTTCAGATAATCTTGTTGCTGAGTCTTTATAATCGCCGGCATTGGTAAAATATTTATATGCATCATCAAACGCTTCCTTTGAAAGGGCATCTTCGCCTAATTTGTAATTGCATAACTTTATCAATTCAGAAGAATCCTTATAATCTTTGCATAGTTCGAAAGAGCTGATTGCTGATAGATAATCGCCTGATTCGAGATTTTTCTGGCCCTCAAGATATTTGATTGCGAACTCAGATTCCTTTGCCATTTCTTTAGCATCAGAGTAATCTCCGGCTTGAGTGAACTCTTCTTTAGCTAAAGTGTAGTTTTCGATGTCAAATGCGGCTTTGCCATTAGCATAATGCATCCTAACAGCTGAATCTTGAGCTTTGGTTTTAGCATCGTTGAAATTCCCGGCTGATTGAAAATAGTTGTAAGCCTTTTCGTAATCGCCTGCATCATATGCTTTTACAGCCTTATTGTATTGAATAGAAGGATACTTAATTATTAAAACAGTTATAGCAACTGCAACCAACACCCCGATGAAAGAGACAATGATTGGCCAAATATGAATTCTCTTTTTTGGAAGAGAATTTGATTGTGTAGATTCCTTATTTGTCGTTATATCCGGTTCGGTAATAGAAATATCGTCGATAAATTCACCATCATTATCAGCTTTTTCAACAGATATATCTGTGTTTTCTATATTTGAAATGGATTTCTCATCGGATAATGACAATTCTTGAGGATTTGCCTCAACGAAATTTTCGGTTTCGGTAGGCGAATAGTACGGTTTACCGCATGAAGGGCAAAAGAACGCTTCTTGACGACGCTTTGCACCGCATTCACGGCAGAAAAGTATATCTTCGAATCCGCATTCAGTACAGAATTCATCGTCATCAAACATTGTGGATCCGCATTTAAGACATGTTTTCATAAATTTGTACCTCATGTAAATATGTAAATATTATACAATTTTCTAAATAAAGAAGTGGGAAATAGATGTTTTTCCAATTGCATGACGGCAGATGCCGCAGGTGATAATTGTGCATATGGAAATTGTCCTCATATTCGTCGACATTGAACGTAAAATATAAATATGTTTTCTGTTTTGGAGAATTGTTTGTCCTCGTAATCCAGAAGTCATAAGTTGCTTTTTTGCAACAAAGATGTACAATTTAGGCACAGGTAGCAATACGCTGTATACTCGTGTAACCGAATTAACGTTTAAGCGATATGTAATATCAGCCGGCCACGAGGTGCCACCCTTCACTGAAGGGTGGTTTTTATTTATAAAATTATGGATATATATGTATATTCTGATGAATCTGGTGTCTTTGATGTTTCTCACAATGAATACTTTGTCTTTGGTGGTTTGATATTACTCGGAAAAGAAGATAAAGATCGTTGTGAACATTATTATGCGCATGCAGAGAAAGTCCTTCGTAAAAACAAAAACGTTAATTCTGATTTTGAATTGAAGGCTACAAAACTGTGTAATTCAGAAAAAGCACAGTTATACAGGTCGCTTAATGGCTTTATTAAGTTTGGAGTAGTAATCCAACAGAAAGATTTACATTCAAAGATTTTCTCAAGTAAAAAGACCAAACAAAGGTATTTGGATTTTGCATATAAGATTGCATTAAAGAGGGCCTTGCTTGAAATAATAAAGCAAGGGAAGGTCAAAGTTGATGATGTTGACAATATTCATGTTTATGTTGATGAACACACTACAGCAACAGATGGTAAGTATGAATTAAGGGAAGCGCTGGAACAAGAATTTAAGTTTGGAACCTTTAATTTTGACTACAGACACTTCTTTGAGCCGTTATTTCCAACAATGAATGGTGTCGATTTAAGATATTGTGATTCCGCTTCCGTCAGATTAGTGCGAGCTTCTGATATTATTGCCAACAAATTGTATTTCCTTGCACGTTCGAACCAATTGAGCAGTTGCAGCAAGGACAACCTGCACATTGAGATTCTTCCTGACAAGTGACTATTACATTGTTTAAGGGTTAAACGGTTCTCAGCCGGGGATTTTATTGGATATCTACTACCCAAATTTTCACTCAAATTTCCCTTATTTTTGTGTCGACTTGTTTTTTTACATAGATATAATGACATCGTGTAATTTTACACATTTGGGATAGTTTATTTGGGAGGGTAGATCATGAATCATCTTAAGATCACATCTGTTTTGCTGTCAGCTGCAATGTGTGCGTCATTTGTAACGGCGCCTGTCAGCGTTTTTGCTGATGAGACTGAGGCTCCTGCTGAGACAACGGAGATTACTGAAACAACAAAGGCTTCGGAGAGTAAGGAGACTAAAGCATCTAAAGAGACTGAGAAGGAAACAGAGCCTTCAAAAGAGACAGAACCCACTAAAGAAACCGAGCCTTCCAAGGAAACTGAACCAACAGAAGAAACAGTTCCTGAAAACTCTAAGGAGACCGAGGCTCAGGAAGAGAACGCTCCTGAAGAATCCAAGGAAACCGAGTCAGAACCCTCCGAGACAACCGAAGTTCCTTCTGAAAGTGAAGCTGAGCCTTCAGTAACCGAGAAAGAAAAAGAGCCCCAGACTGATTCAAACGAAGCCATGGATAAGATCATTAACGAAGGCAGCTGCGGTGCATCAGCTCATTGGAAGCTTGATGATAAAGGCAAGCTGACTGTTTCGGGCACGGGTAAGATGGATAATTACAATGACGGCAAGGATGCACCTTGGGGCCAGTACAGGTCTAGCATAAAGTCTGTTGTTATTGAAAATGGTATTACTTCCATCGGTTTATCCAGTTTTTTCGCTTTGCCTAATCTAACAAGCGTAACCATTCCAGGTTCTGTTTATGAGATCGGTAGCGGCATATTCACGGATTGCAAAAAGCTCACCAGCATTACGATCAATGAAGGCGTTGAAAAAGTCAGTTTTGCTTTTGATGGATGTTCGGCTTTAAAGAGCATCAAATTGCCTTCTACTATCAGTTCGATCGAAGGCGCTTTTAGTGATTGTTCTTCTCTGGAGAGCATAGTAATACCGTCAAGTGTTACGTTTATTGATGCGGAAGCTTTTAAAGATTGTACGAGCCTTAAGAGTGTCACTTTACACGACAGTGTAAAATTCATCGGTACTGAAGCTTTTATGAATTGTAAAAGCCTTAAGTCGATCAATATTCCAAATTCTGTTATCAGTATCGGCACAGCTGCATTTTCGGGTTCCGGACTTACCAAGATCGACATTCCGGACAGCGTGGGGACTATATACAATTCGGCATTTTCAGGATGCGCGAGCCTTACATCGGTTAAGCTTCCAAATAAGCTGACTAAACTCTATAACGGTCTTTTCAATGGTTGTATCGCGCTTAACAGCATTAGCGTTCCCAAAGGCGTAAAGGTTATTGAAGCAAATGTCTTCTGCGGTTGTAAGAATCTCAAGAGCGTTACATTGCCTGATACTTTAACTGAGTTGAAGTCTTATGTATTCCGTAATTGCGATAACCTTTCTACGCTTACGCTTCCTGACAGTCTTAAAACTTTGGATGAACACGCTTTCTCTGAGTCAGGCATTACTCACATTTCCATGCCTGAAAGCATTACTTCATATAACTCATGGATTTTCAGCAGCTGCACTAAGCTCAGATCCATTACGATTCCCAAGTCAGTTACGTTTATTGGAGCAGGCGTATTCCTGGGATGCAGCAATTTAACCATTTATTTTGGAGGAACCGCTGCCGAGTGGAATGCTGTTTTAAAGGATTCAGAAGGTAACAGCGCTATTGATAACGCCACAATAAAATATTCAGGCGAGTACTATTCTATTAAGATTATCAATGTTGCCGGCGGAAACGTAGCACCTTCAACATACTGTGCAACAGCAGGGGAAAGAATCGATTTAACTATAACGCCTGATCCCGGATATTATTACTTCTTTGTACAAATTACTGGCGCGGGCACTACTTCACAAAGTTATTTCACAATGCCGGGCAATGATGTTACATTGACTGCTGAATTCAGGAAGATCGAGCCTGAACCCGTTGGTATGATGTTTGAGGAAAATAATGGCATTCTTTTTTACATAATTACGAACAATGCAATCAACGGAACCGGTACTGTTATGTGTGGCGGAGCTATGGATCTTTATTCCCCCGATCCCAATGACACGTTACCAGCCAGGCTTTATGCGAACATAAAAGTTCCTGATACCGTTTCATTAAATGGCGTCACATATAAAGTTACAGCTATAAAAGCTAATGCGTTCAAAGGCAATAAGCTAATTAAGACCGTAAGTATCGGATCTAATGTTGCTTCTATAGGAAGCAATGCGTTCTACGGATGCTCCGGGATTACTACCGTAACCGGAGGAAAAGGACTTAAATCTATCGGTTCCGGAGCTTTTTCATATTGTTCGAAACTTAAGACCTTCAAGATCACTTCAAAAACATTGAAGACGATCGGCGCTAATTGCTTCAAGAAAGATTCAAAGCTTAAGACCATCTATATAAAGAACACTACCAAGCTTACCAAGAAGGGTGTTAAGAAGTCTCTGAAGGGAAGTAAGGTTAAGACTGTAAAGGTCAAGAAGTCCAAGGTGAAGAAGTATAAGAAGTTCTTTACGAAGAAGAACTGCGGCAGGAAAGTTAAGGTTAAGAAGTAAGCTTGATCCAAATGCTTTTAAGGAATGGCTTCGATTGAGGCCATTCTTTTTATTTGCGGCTGATGATTTCTCTACGACATTCGCACTTTTCGCTTAAAAGAGAGTCAGGCGGGGAGAATTACTGCTAAAAAGGGATGTTTTCTCTGCGAATGCCCCCGTTTTGCTTCAAAAGAGGGAAGACCGGAAGGAAATCTTGCGATTCAATTTAAGTGACTGAAATGGAATAAAACTGTATAATGATTTATAGAAATTTGAGAGGTATCTAAATTGCTCAGAAATAAGTTTGCATCAGTTTTATTGGCCGCTGCCATGGGGCTTTCTTTGTATGCTGCACCTGTTATTGTGTCGGCAGATGAGACCGAGCCTACCGGAACGGAAACAACTGAAGTTGAAGAGATCAAGCCCTCCGAGACCGAAGAAACGACAACCGGCACTGAAACTGAACCTGCTGAATCCACTACATCTACTGAAACTTCCGAAACTGACAGGTTTACGGTCACCAGGAAAGATTCCGTCAGGACAGTTTCCGGCATGTGCGGAGAAAGGGCTGTCTGGCAGCTTGATAGTACGGGTACTCTGACCGTTTCAGGTTTTGGAGACATGGATACCTGGGAGTCTGTAGAGTTTGTTCCTTGGAAGAACTATAAAGACAGCATCAAGAGCATTGTCATTTCAAGCGGAGTAACTTCGATCAGCGAAAGTGCTTTTGAGGGACTTGCAAATCTTGAGACTGTAGATATCGCTGGAACGGTCACAAAGATCGGAAATTACGCTTTTTCCAACTGCAAGAGCCTTAAGAGCGCCGTTTTGGATGAGAATCTGTATAAAGCGTCTTCGGGTATATTTTATGGATGCTACAACGTAAATGTTTCATTTATCCCCAGTTATCCGATATTGGTTTATGGCGGAATATCTGATGTAACCAAAGCCAGTGCAGGTTCGATCGTTACTTTGAAGGCTTATGATGAAGCTTCCGGCAAGATCTTTGACCAGTGGATAGTCAACAGAGGAGAGATCGAACTTACCATAGTAGATGAGAAGACTGCCACCTTTGTAATGCCTGCTTCTATGGTTGAGATTACGGCTTCTTTTAAGGACAAAGAGCCGAAACCCAACACTCTTTCAACAAGGGGCAAAAAGACAAGTCTCAAGGCCAAGAAACTCAAGAAAAAGGATCAGAAGGTCTCAAGAGGCAAGGTAATGGTAGTAAGGAACGCTCAGGGAAGAGTATCTTACAAGCTTTTGAGCGTTTCAAAGTCTAAAAAGAAATACTTTAAGATAAACTCCAGAAGCGGAGCCGTAACTGTAAAAAAGAAACTCAAGAAGGGAACATATACCGTTAGATGCCGTGTATCTGCATCAGGAAACGCAGATTATAAGGGCGGCAGCAGAATTGTATCTTTTAAGATAACGGTCAAGTAATCAGAAATGGAAAACAAATTCAGTATTGGAGTCATCGGAGCCGGTACATGGGGCATGGCGCTTGCACGCTCATTGTCCATGTGCGGTCATTCAGTAACGGTCTGGTCAGCATTGCCTGAAGAGATCGATTACCTGAATCAGAACAGGAGACAGGTTAACCTTCCCGATATGGTTATCCCTGATGAAGTCGTCTTTACAAAGGACGTTGCTGAAGCATGCGCCAAGAAAGACATCATCTTGTTTGCGGTACCTTCGCCTTTCGTGCGTTCTACGGCCAAGACAGTCGCTCCGCACGTTCCGCAGGGTCAGATCATAGTTGACGTTGCCAAGGGCATCGAGGCGGGCTCTCACGCGTTCCTGAGCGAGGTTATCTTATCTGAGATACCCGGTGCATCCGTAGTAGTCCTTTCCGGTCCTACGCACGCTGAAGAGGTCGCAAAGGATCTTCCCACGACTATCGTTGCAGCTCATGCTGATACTGCGATCGCCGAAAAAGTTCAGAAGGCTTTTACCAGCCCTTATTTACGAGTATTTACCAATACGGACGTCAGGGGAATAGAGCTCTGCGGCGCTTTGAAGAACATCATAGCTCTTGCTGCAGGTATCTCTGACGGCTTGGGTTACGGAGATAACATCAAAGCTGCTCTCATCACCTTAGGTCTTGGAGAGATCAAGAGGTTAGGGGAGAAGATGGGATGCTTGAACGAGACCATCTACGGCCTTACCGGCATGGGCGATCTTATCGTTACTGCTACAAGCAGACATAGCCGCAATAACAGATGCGGTCATCTTTTAGGTGAAGGATTATCCGTTGAGGAAGCTGTTAAACAGGTAGGAATGGTAGTTGAAGGAATCAATGCTCTTCCTGCGGCTCTGAGCCTTTCCGAGCAGTATGGAATTAATATGCCTATCATCTTCGGCGTTGATAAGATCGTTAACAAGGGAGTATCCGCTAAAGATGTTGCCAAGGATCTTCTCGAACGTGAATTGAGGGCTGAGATCCACCATTAAGGAGTTTATTATGACTAAGCTCAAGATCGCATTTTTCGATGCAAAAGAATATGACAGACAGTCATTTGAAGCTTCAAACAAAGACGGCGAGTTTGAGATCATGTTCTTTGAGACAAGGCTCACGCCCAATACCGTAAAGCTCGCTGAGGGTGCTGACGTTGTATGTGTTTTCGTTAATGACGACATCAATTCGTTCGTCATTGACAAGCTCTATGAGATGGGAATCCGCCTGATCGCTCTGCGCTGCGCGGGATACAACAATGTTGACGTTCAGTATGCTTACGGCAAAGTCCATGTTGTAAGGGTTCCCGCATATTCACCTTATGCTGTTGCCGAGCACGCAATGGCATTGCTCCTGACTTCTATCCGCCGTATTCACAAGGCATATATCAGGACAAAGGACTTCAACTTCAGGCTCGAAGGCCTTACCGGATTTGATCTTCACGGCAAGACTGTCGGCGTTATAGGTACCGGTAAGATCGGCCGTATCTTCATCGACATTTGCAGAGGCTTCGGCATGAACGTCATTGCTTATGACAAGTTTCCTGCCAAGGATTCAGGCATTGAATACGTATCTTTGGAAGAACTCTGGAGCAGGGCAGATATCATATCGCTTCATTGCCCTCTTACTGATGAGAACCGTCACATGATCAATTCTGAGACTATCGCCCAGATGAAGAAGGGCGTAGTCATCATCAACACATCAAGAGGCGCTCTGATCGATACGGAAGCTCTCGTCGAAGGCATCAAGGACCGTAAGATCGGTGCTGCATGCCTTGACGTTTATGAGGAAGAATCCAACATTTTCTTCCACGATTATTCCAACCATATCGTCAACGACGACGTCCTCGCAAGGCTCATTTCAATGCCTAACGTAATCGTTACGTCTCACCAGGCATTCCTGACCGCGGAAGCTCTGTCCAACATTGCTGATACCACATTAAACAACGTCAGGGAGTTCTTCAGCACAGACAAGTGCATCAATGAAGTCTGCTACAAGTGCGGCCAGATAACTGACTGCAAGCAGCTGCATGATCATAAGTGCTTCTAATGACCTTGCAGGAGAGTGTCCGCAAGTCATCATAGATCAGGAATGCTATAATGAAATTGAATTTAAATGCTGTTTTTCGGGGAGGGAAAGTTCATGAAGAATTCTCTTAGAACAATCTGCTTGTTATTGGCTCTGATAATGACAGCAGGACTTTTGACTGCCTGCCAAAACAATGCGAAAACGAGTCAGAAGGATGACCGCACGGACTTTACAACCCGTGAGACAGAAGTCCAGACAAAGTCAACTATTGATGAACCCACTCAGACCATCGAGACAGTGAATACGGCTGATCCTGACAAATACGAAAATGATACGACCACATCTTCAGAAACATCATCAAGTGCGTCAACATCAGGCACCACAGCCAAACCTGCAGCTAAGGCTTTAGGCAAGGTTAAGGTAACGGATGCTTATAAGAGTACATATACATCTCCGGAATATGGTAAAGTTACTTCCAGAATCCCTAAGGTCACGATAGATGGTGTAAGTACCTCAGCAGTCAATAAAGAGATTGCTAAGCTGATTCCAAAAGCTAAACGTGCTGCAAAAAACAAGTATACTTATTACCATTACTCATATTATGTTGGGAAGACATATGTTTCGATCATTGTTTCATATCCAGATTACAATGATACAGGGAAAAGTTATATCTACAACATCAGCAGAAAGACCGGTAAAAGGCTGTCGAAAAAGCAGATGCTTAAGACCTTGGGTATTTCAAGCAAGAAGTTCAATTCAAGAGTTAAGAAAGCTATTAAGAAATGCTACAGTAAAATGGGTAATCCGGGATCTGATAAGTATTTTAAATCCCAATATAAAAAGGCGATGAGCTCAAAGACCATTAAGAGAGCAATCCCTTGGGTAAATTCAAAAGGAAAAGTTTGCTTTTTAATAAATGAGTTGCCTGTACCTGGTGGTGCGGATTGGTGTAGCTATTACAGCACCTGCTGACAGGTCGACCTTTTGATTGTATCTAACCAAACCAGCCCTGGATTATTCCAGGGCTATATTATAGTTTTTCCGCGCAATATTGTTACGTATTGTAATATAGAATATATCCTATATAATATAGTGTATAATCTATATTAAGGGGTGCACATGCCAGACTTCAGAATCGTTTTTTATAAGGATTCAAAAGGTTTTTCTCAGGTCGAAGAGTTTTTGGATAGTTTAGATTTCAAAATGAAGGCAAAAATGCTTCTTTCTATTAGGTTGGTTAAAGAAAACGGTCATTTAATTCGAATGCCATATTCAGAAGAATTAGAAGATGGTATTTTTGAACTACGAGCAAAATCTGGATCGAATATTTCTCGTGTGCTTTATTTCTTTGTTGTTGGTAAGAAGATAGTATTAACTAACGGATTTATTAAGAAGACTCAGAAAACGCCTAGAAGTGAAATACTTAAAGCTAAACAGTATAGAGCTGATTATTTAAGCAGATTGGAGAATGAAGATGAAAGATGATTTTGAAAAGTTCTTAGATAAAAATCTGAAGAATGATGATTTCAGAAAAGAGTGGGAAGCTCTTGAACCAGAATACGCAATAATGAAAGCGTTAATTGATGCAAGAACTTCTCAAGGTTTAACTCAGAAAGAATTATCGGTCAGATCTGGTATTGCTCAGGGTGATATAAGCAAAATTGAAAACGGAAACGCAAATCCGTCTATAAAAACTTTGCAGCGTTTAGCTCAAGCTATGGGAAAGAATCTCAGGATCGAATTTATTGATCCCGATAGTGTTAAGCCTGCATAAATGGAATTAGGCAATTCTAGTGTATTAGCATATATAACCGTGCTTTTGTCCAAGTTTGCGTGATAATAGCATTATGAAAAAGATCATCAGCACATTATTACTAGTTTCAATTCTGGCATTGTCCGGCTGCAAATCATCTCCGGAAGAAACTGCAAGCTCTCTTAAAACTACTGAAAACACTACTGTTTCCGAGTCAGTTTCTGAAACAACAACTATCCCTGAAACCACTGAAAATACTACGTTAGAGACAGTTGCTGAAACTGAAAAACAGACGTTTAAATATGAATACGGAGTGTTCCTGAGCTTTGAAGGAAAGCTCGATAAATTAGCTGATTATCACACGATAGTTATTGATGCCCAGTACTTTAAAAAGGAAGAAATTGAAGCATTCAAGGGCAGGGGACATAAGGTCTTAAGCTATATAAATGTAGGCTCTCTAGAGAATTTCAGAAGTTACTATAAACGCTTCAAAGCCTTGAAAATAGCGCGTTACGAGAATTGGGACGAAGAAATCTGGATCAATGTAGCTGACTCAAAGTGGCAGGAATTCATGATAGGGGAGATGCTTCCAAATCTAGCAGGGAAGGGCATTGACGGGTTTTTCGTGGACAATTGCGATGTGTATTACGTCTCCCCTACTTCGGATATCATGACCGGATTGACCAACATCATGAAGGCTTTAAAACAGACCGGATTACAGGTTGTGATCAACGGCGGCGACATGTATCTGGATGCTTACTGTAAATCAGGCGGATCCTGGGATGATGTCATAACCGGAATCAATCAGGAAAATGTTTTCGCAAAGATCATCTGGTCCAAAAAGAAATTCGGCAAAGCTGATCCTGAAGATCACAAATATTTCATGAGCTATGTTGAGCGTTATGGAAAACTCGGAGCAGATATTTATCTGCTCGAATATACAAAGGATAAGAAACTGATCAAAGAGATTTCCGAATACTGTAAATCACACGGATTCAATTATTATGTCTCAGATTCAATCGAGCTTGACTGAACCATTTATCATAATTCCCATTTTATACTCCTCCTAATTCACCAAAATTGTAATTATACCGAATTGCATATATAGGAATGACCCAGAATAGAAAGATGGATCATGATATCAGGAATCGTTTTTGGTGGTCTCTCCGTTCCATGTGATAATCCCGCCGAATTCGTAGATTTTCGTATAACCCATCTTAGAGAGTTTTTCGGAAGCTTCTTTTGAACGACGACCGCTGCGGCAATAAACTAAGATTATCTGATCAAGGTCAGGAAGTTCTTTTGGTCTGGTCTTGTCGATGTCTTCATTCGGAATCAGTATCGCACCCGGAATGTGTCCGGCATCATATTCGTCTTTACGCCTTACATCAACTATTACATGACCATCATCTCTGGCCATCATTTCTTTTGCTTCATCCTGACTGATCTGTTTGTACTGTAATATTTGTTCCTGCGTAGTAATAGATGTTGCTGATGATGTGCTGACTGTACCTGAACATCCGGTCAGGCATATTATCATGATAAATATCAGTGCTGTCATGTCATATTTTTTCATCATTCACTTAAATATTAGTGGTTTTTAAGGGAAAAACAACATAATTAAGGGCAAATGCCCTTAAAAACACTGAAAAATAAGGGAAAAACGATGATTTTCGGCTTATGCAGCCTGCTGATTGACTTTGCTCCAGCTCTTTGAGACCTGATTAAAGTCCTGATAATGCAGTACGCTGCCATCAGGGGTATTGTCAGTACGGCTTATCCTTAAGTTTCCGCCGTTTATAGTAACTGTGTAATCTTCGATCGTGATATAGGAAACATCTCTTCCCTGCACCGGACTTATTACCTTTGTATCGCCATCCGGGCCTGAAACATATATGGTCAAAACGAAGATCTCTGCGTTGACTTCATATTTACTTGTTCCCTGATAATTATTCGTATTCGTCAGAGTCGCTGAGGCATTAATACTTTGAGATCTTATGACTTTATCGATGTCGATTTCATAGCCGTTTGTCTTTGGTGCTTTTCTGTCAAAGACCGCAACGATATGGTCATCAAAGATTACGATCTTTTCGAGTCCCAGCATGTTCTTATCAGAACAAACATAGGATTTTATGGCATTTTTCTCGCCTTCAACTTTATAAGAACCGCATGCGGCAAAAGAAAAAGTAGCGATGATCACCAAAACTACAGCAAACAGTTTTCTCATATCAGGTATAACGTATCTCTTTCTTTCCCCTGACCCTGAGCGAGATCGAGAAAATGACTCGGATCCAGAGCAGTACGATTATTATTCCGGCTATGTCTTTGCAAAGGTCTATTACACCGCCATCGTGTCCTGCTACAAACAGCTGGTGATATTCATCAAAGATCGCATTGAGGATCGTAAACCAGAGCGTAAAGATGATGTTCATCTCATTGTCTGATTTTAAGATCTTCATGGGACTTTCTGCATAAGATGTCTTTACGGAGATCTTATTTGTGCTCGAGATAGCAAAATAAGCAAAAATAGTTAAAACACCGAATTCAAACATGTGAACGATAGTATTTATAACTGAATTATTAGCCATGTCCAAAGCGTATGCTGGAGATTCACGCATGAATAAGGTGATCATGGCATTGAGATCTTTGTTGGCCTCAGTGAGCGGAATGTTGGAGAGCATGAAGATAAAAAGGATCCAGGCCAAAGTGAGCGCCCAGAAAACGATCGTGAGGACCACGTTCTTTCTGGAGATCTCCCTGTTTTCCTTTCGAAACTCTGACATTAAATAACTCTCCCCTTAGGTATATACAGTTATTTTACCATTATTTACTGATTATTACGGTTCTTTACTGCTCTTTCAATATCGCGTTTAGCCTGCTTTGCGGCTTCGGTGTCACGTTTGTCGTAATTCTTTTTACCTCTGGCGAGACCGATCTCGAACTTGACCTTGCTGTCCTTGAAATAGCACTTTGTCGGAACGAGAGTCAGGCCGTCTTCCTTTGTCTTGGAATAAAGCCTTATTATCTCTTTCTTATGCATGAGGAGCTTGCGGCTTCTCATGGGATCCAAGTTAAATCTGTTGCCGTTCTCGTAGGGGCTGATATGAACTCCGATAAGGAAGATCTCACCGTCTTTTACCTGGCAGTAAGAATCCTTGAGGTTTACCTTCCCTGCCCTAAGGCTCTTAACTTCAGTACCGGAAAGGGCCACGCCGCATTCAAACCTTTCATCGATGAAATAATCGTGAAAGGCCTTTCTGTTCTCGGCTATTATCTTGATACCCTTCTGTATTGCCATATATCTTCCCTGTTTAAAGCTTCAAAGACGGGCAGGCATTTAGATCGAGCCCGTGTCTGGTGCCATTAATATATTCGAAATACCCTGCGGATGCAATCATGGCGCCGTTATCGGTGCAAAGCCTAAGGTTCGGATAGTAGAGCTTTAAACCCTTCTCCTCTGCTGCTTTGTCAAAAGTCTTCCTTAAGAATGAGTTTGCAGATACGCCGCCTGCGAGGCAGATCCTGTTAAGACCCGTTGATTCAGCGGCTTTCAGAGTGTTATCCAAGAGGATATCTGCGATGTTCTGCTGGTAGCTGGCCGTGAAATCCTTAAGATCCGGCTCTTCACCCTTTTGTCTTATGCCATTTATAAGATTGAGAGCTGACGTCTTGATACCTGAGAATGAGAAATCAAGGGTATCCGACATGTGAGTCTTTGCAAACTGATATTTAGTAGTGTCTCCGCCCTGCCCTGCTTTGTCCATCTTGGGTCCGCCCGGATAACCGAGGCCGATCACTCTTGCGATCTTGTCTATCGCTTCGCCTGCCGCATCATCTCTGGTGCGTCCTAAGATCTCCATGTCTGTATATGTGTCCACACGGACGATCATGGTATTGCCGCCGCTTACGCAAAGGCAAAGAAAAGGCGGTTCAAGCTCCGCAAAACAAAGATAGTTAGCGGCTATGTGACCCTTTAAGTGATGTACGCCTACCAGCGGAAGTCCTGTAACTTCACAAAGCCCCTTTGCAGCTGAAAGTCCTACGAGGAGCGCACCGACAAGGCCCGGACCATATGTAACAGCAACACAGTCTATGTCTTCCAAAGTGACATTTGCGTCAGACAGCGCTTTGCTGATCGCGGGATATACT
>Ga0310786_10001606_pt1 | contig 36351 bp, 24 predicted proteins | sample AusTroGonzalo_MG_FD_203881 | JGI IMG/M metagenome (GOLD analysis project Ga0310786, IMG submission 203881) | Bovine rumen microbial communities from tropical cattle in Woodstock, Queensland, Australia - Gonzalo_03 (v2) (version 2) | ecosystem: Host-associated > Mammals > Digestive system >... | reverse complement strand
GGCTTCGGCGGCGTGCTGAAGAACGCTTCCATCGGCGTGGCCTCCCAGAACGGCAAGGCCTATATCCATTCGGCTGGAAAGACGGAAGACTATCACCAGATGTGGCAGAACCTGCCCGAGGGCTGGATGTCTTCGCCGGAGAACAACACTCCCTTCATCGAGTCCATGTCCGCCGCCGCCCAGGCCGTGCATAATTACTTCAAAGCAAAGAACGGAATCGTCTATATCGACGTGATGAACAACATCTCCATCGACTGCGACTGTGACGGCAATCCCCACAAGCCCACCATCGCCGATATCGGCATGGCCGCTTCGCTGGATCCCGTTGCCCTGGACAAGTTCTGCCTGGACCAGGTGTTCACGCTTCCGAATGACGAAAACAATGACACCAAGGCTCTTCTGGAGCGCATCAACCAGCGTCACGGCACCCGCATCGTATACCGGGCCGAAGAGGCCGGGCTGGGCACTACTAAGTATGAAGTAATCAATCTTGATAAATAAGTATGAAACGCATAGTTCTTTCGGCGGCTGTCGTATTCGCTGCCATTTTTTCCGCCACAGATGCAAATGCCCAGAATCAGTTCCCGCCGATGTTCAGCAACCAGACCCATTCGGCAGAGGCCCAGCCTTTCGCTGACCTGAGCCAGCAAATCTGGGATCTGATGGCGGCCAAGGATGCCGATGCCCTAAAAGAAATCTTCCACCCCAATGCCATGTTCGTCCATATGGGCGGCTACTGGGACTGCGCCCAGGAGCTGATGATTATTGGCCAGGGATTCATCCATTACAAGCATGCAGAAGTGTATGGCGTGGATGTGAAGCAAATTAACGAGGACAACTGGGCGGTGTACAGCACCATCAAACTGGACGCTGCGCTGGGCGGAGCAGACAATATCGTGACCACCCCCTTCTTTGTGACGCAGACTTTTACCCGCGAAGACGGCAAATGGTGGATGACTGCCATGGTATTCACCACGCGCACAGCCGGACCGGGCATTGATCCCAATGCGCCTTCGGCACATTAGGTAAATTCGAATTTATCGGTATAATCTCTTGCCCGGGTGTTCTGTGATGATTGCCCGGGCATTGTCATAATGGGGGAGAGGGGCGTTGTGCAATAACTCAGAGAGCGCCCCAAGAACAATGCTCGAAACAGCCGGGAACGTGGCCGGAACGATCCACTCCAATGCAATGAAACATTACGAAATTTGCTGAAAACTCAAGCGGCTGCACAACCCATTTTGACTTTCTTTGGGGTTCCAATGAGCTTTTTTTGACTTTCAAAAAATATATGTTGTGCATTGGTTGTGCAAAAATTAAGAAAAATTTGCACGCATAGTTGACTATCAATTAGTTAGGTGGTAAAAACTACTTCCCGATGCAGGATATCACCTACTTTCCGGGGGTTGCTGGAGGGTTTTTAATGGGGTATGATTCTCAATGAGTTACGCTTATCGTTTGTCACAATTGTGACAGAATCGGCGATCATTGTGACGATCATTGTGACAGAATCAGCCCCGATCTCTAAGAGTCTTCGAAGAAGTGGCTTAAATATCTTGGGTAAAAGAGAAAAAAGGGCTGTTTTCAGGCTTCCTGAGACGTGTCAAGAATGTGTAACAAGTTTTATCCGAGAAATGAGAGTCCTCAATCTTTAATCATTCTAGATACGGATTACATTTCCAATGTATTCTTGAGAAGAAATTCCACATGTCAGTGTATAGAGATATGATGGTATAGTCAGATTGGTATATCTAATACATGACTGAACTATACTGGCAGATTACCAGTATCCTCTTTTTTCTTCTACCAGAATATAGCTAGGAACTCACAAGGGCCATTATGATCCATGAGTCTCCATTACCGCAGCTGTTTCAAAGCTATGCATTTGCAGTGGCAAAACCGTTTTCAGGCCTTTAGGGGAGCTTCGACAAGAGCCGATTCGGACATGTGAAAAGACCGTTATAAGTTAGATCTTTCAATTGCAACAAAATTGACGGCCATTCGAACAGATTGCTGATACTCCAGACTCAATACTCCGAAGGCGGGACGCCGAATTTCTTCTTGAAGGATTTGGAGAAGTGAGCGAGGGTGCTGAAGCCGGTCATGTCCGCGATTTCTGAGACGTTGTGTACCCCTTCCTTCAGCATGGCGGCTGCCTTGTTGAGCTTGAAGTTTTTGAAGAGGTCGGACGGCGTCGAGCCCGTGAGACCTTTCACCTTGTAGATGAACTTGGAATGCGACATGTGCATCTGGTCCACGAACTGCTGGATATTGAACTCGGAATTGGAAAGTTCTTCCTCCATCAGGCCGTAAAGTTTGTCCATGAAGGCCTTGTCCTGGGGTGAGAGTTTCTCGGTCGAGTTGACGGATGTCCCTTCCGAAAGTGCTTTCCGAAGCCTTTCCCGACCTTTCAGCTGGTTGTCGACCAGGGAGAGAAGAAACTCGGCGTTGAACGGCTTGGTCACATAGGCGTCCGCGCCACTGTTGAGGCCTTCGATCTGGTCGGAAATAGCGTCCTTGGCGGTCAGGAGGATGACCGGAATATGGCAGAACTGGAGATTCTCCTTCACGAAAGAACAGAGGCTGTAACCGCTTTCCCCGCTCATCATCACGTCACTCAGGATGATTTCCGGCATTTCTTCCGCGAGGATTCTCCGGGCCGAGGCGGCGTCGTAGCAGCAGACGACTCGGTAGGAGGGCGAGAGAAGCGTTTTCAGATAATACGTGATATCCGTATCGTCATCGACGACCAGGATGAGGGGCATTTCTTCATTGTTCCGCACTTCGACTGGAGCTGACAAAGGAATCCCCGAGTCTGATGCCGGGGTTGTTTTCCTACGGGACTGAAGTTCTTCCTCACTGTAGGCGGATTTCTCCATGGGGAGTGTCAGCGAGAACACGGCACCGGAAGATCCATCCCGATTGGCGGCTTTCAGGCTGCCGTGATGCAGTTCGGCGAGTTTGGCAGCATAATACAGGCCGATGCCGGTGCCCCAGTTGAAGTGCCCTTGCCGATCTTCCCCAACCTGGTAGTAACGTTCGAAAACCCGTTCCAACTGGTCTTGGGGGATTCCCTTCCCGCTATCCGTCACACGGATGGTAAAACAGGGCTCCTCCTTCAGGAGCGAGATGATGATTTCTCCGCCTTTCGGTGTGTGTTTGAGCGCATTCGACAGTAGATTGTCCAGGATGTTCTCGACCTTGTCCGCATCGGCCCAGACGAAGAAATTGTCCGTAATCCCTTCCATCTTCAAGGAAATCTCCTTTTGGTCGGCATTCAGCCGATAGACCTCCAGCATCCTGCGGATGACGGACGAGATATCGCAAAAACCGGCCTGGAGGGCGAGGGCGTCCGAGTCGAGTTTGTTGAAGTCCATGATCTGTCCGACCAGCCGGAGCATCCGTCCCACATTATGACGGACGATGTCCAGGATCTGCCGGTCCCGGCCCTGGATGGTTTCAGAGGAGGCCAGGGTCTCGATCGGCCCGGAAATCATGGTCAGCGGCGTCCGGAGTTGATGGGCTACGTTGGCGAAATAGCGCTTGTTGATTTCGTTCGTTTTCTGCTCCTGCTGTTTTTCCTGGTTGATCCGCCGGATTTCTTCTCTGTTTTTCAAGTGTCGGTTCCATCCTCGGACAATTGCGAACAGGATTCCTGCGGCCAGTAGCAGATAGAGCGCCTTGGCCCACCATGTCAGCCAAGGGGCGGCCTTCACTTTCAATTCCAGCGCCTGCTCGTCATAGACCCGGTTGCCGGAGGAATCCGTCAACTGTACACGGAAGACATAGTTTCCGGGTGGAACGCTTGAGTAGAATGCCTCGTGCCCTCTTCCTGCATCCACCATGTAGGGGTCAAAGCCCTCCAGTTGGTACCGGTAATGGGCAAATGAAGGGAATTTCCCGCCCAGGGCTGAGAACAAGATACTGAAACTGGACTGGTTGTGCCGGAGCGTGATCCGGCTGCAGGAGGAAAGAACCGTTTCGATGGGGGAGTCGGGACCGGCAGCGACAAGCCGGTTCCGGATTTTCAAGTCTTCGAAAACAAGCCGGACATCAGAGGATTCTTTCCGGTCGACGTATTTGGGAACAATTCCCTGCATGGACCCGAACAGGATGGTCCCGTCCGGAAGGACGCAGGAACCCCCTTCCGTAAATGCATTGTTGCTGATGCCGTTGCCGGTGAGATAACTGTCCACCAAGGAGCCGTCCGGCAGGTATTCGTTGAGGCCGTACTGCGTGGCGACCCAGATATGCCCGGTCCGGTCCGTCTCGATGCTGGAGATCTCGTCACAGGAAACGGGCGTTATCTTCCGGACAGAGATATCGGTGGGAGAAACCAGGAGGATGCCGTTGCTCTGGGTCCCGATCCAGACATTTCCTTCGCGGTCTTCCTGAAGCGCCTCAGGGACAAAATGTTCCGCCCCCAGTAACTGCAGCAATTCCTCCAGTTTGATTCTTCCGGTGATGGACCGGTCCGCACCCACAAGGAGTATATCTCGGTCATAGCCGGCAGATACCATCCTTCCACCGGACAGATGGGCCTCAAATTCTTTCCCATGCCGGAAAGGGGCTCGTATCAGTTCGTCCTCCCGGATCTCCCGTATTCTCCTGATTTCCGTAAAGGGGACAAGGCTCTCATAGATGATTCCGTTCCCGGTCGTGACCGTCAGGCTCTGAGTGCTTTCATCGAAGTGGAGGTCGCTGATGTACTTGTCCTTGAAAAAGTCGATCAAGGCATGCAGACCGCTTCCGCGCCGGACGCTAGGGAAGGTGAGGACGCCACTCCCATTGGTGCCGACGAGGACATTCCCCTCTGCATCCAGGAACAGACAGTTAACATTGTACTGCCCAGGGTTATACGGGAAGCCTGGTTCGGAAGACTGGGAAAGAAAGCCGGTTTCGGGATCGACCAGCAGCAAAGAAGAATGGGCGTTGATGAGCCTCTTCCCGGAGCCGGGATCCGGGATGACGATATCCGAAATCCTTCCCTTGCCGATGGCCTGGACGAGGTCCCCGGTCCGGACTTCGGGTTCCAGTGTTCGAGCGTCTATCCGGTATAAAACATCACGGCTCGCAAGCCAGATGCTTCCCTCCGGATCCCAGACAGCGTTCCTGCAACTCTCGGGAAGCGGAACGGAACGGATTCTCTTACCGGTCTCGATCGAATAGAGGGAAACGGAATCGGGGAAAGCCACCAGGATTCCATCGTCGGATGGGAAGAAACCGATGTTGCGTTCTTTCGTGTCGGTCAGAGGGACTAGGCTGTGTTCCGCCTCGTCAAAACGGAAGAGGGCGTACTCGGAATTGAACAGGATGGTCCCTTTGTCCGTCTGCAGAAGAGAGGTACGCGCCAATCCCTTTTGTTCGTACGGGACGCGGTGGAAGCCGCCGGTTTCCGTCAGGTAATGGAGTCCGCCGTTCAGGGTCAGCACCCAGATCCGTCCGGACCGGTCGCAATAGATGTCCGAGATGTGGTTGTCTTTCAGCGTTTCCAGCCCATCCCCGGCGAAATACTGATGGTAGCCGTCCGCCATCTGCCGGTTCAGACCATGGGAGGTCCCGATCCAGATCCTGCCCAGGCTGTCCTGGGCGATTGCGGTCACCCTGGGGTGGGAGAGTGTCATGGAAACGGTCTCTTCCGGCCCACAGAAGATGTCTTCGCCTCCGGACCCGGAGGACCGACAAGACCCGAGGGCCATGATTGTCAGGACGATGTATATGGGGGACAAGTTTTTCATGTGCGCGGTGAGTGATACAAAGATACGGAATTATCCTCATTTCGGGGCATCTGAAACCGGTTTTGCAAAAAAAGACAAACAATTGTGAAAACGGACAAGTCCCGGGAAAACTCTTTCCAATCACGGGCAAGCCGGAGGGAAAGCGACCGGCTAACTTTGCTGTCGAACACTAACACTCAAAACGATTCAGCATGAAACCAGTCTTTTTTGCAGTCTTGATGATGGCCTTTGCAGGTTCCGCCTGTTCCGCTTCCGGCCAGGGGGTCACCAAGGCGACCGCCATCACCGAAGTCTTCGGTGACGGACAGCAGGTGACCGCCGTGGCAATCCAGTATGATACACGGATGGACGGAACGAAACTTTCACCGGATAGTTTTTCCGTTACCGAAATCGTACCGCCTGAACTCCGTAAGCGTGGCAGGAGGGAGACGGCTTCCGAGCCTGTCCGTGAAGATCGGGAGGTCGCACGCGTGTATACCAATACGGAACCAGCGATGGCAGCCGAAGGAAAACCAGGTGAATGGGTGATTCTCGAACTGGTCAAAACGTACCATTATCTTCCGACTTTCGGTGCTCCGCAAGGCGGTAACAGGAATGGTCCCCAGGGCCAGATGCGCCCCGGTAGTGGCCCTCAGGGCGGATTTAACCGCCGCATGGACCGGCCGATGCCCGGAAAGGCGGAGATCGTCGCCGCCTACAAGGGAATCACGTCCATTATCCCTTTTGCCGCCGAAGTAACGCAGAAGGCGGATATTGTCAATGCCAAAGGGAAGAAAGTGGTCGCTGCCTCACCCGTCACCACGACGGAGACAGTCAATCTGATTGTGGACGATTTCAAGCAGCTTGAGTATTTCGACGAGGAGACCGGCATTCCGATGGCCTACAATCTCTTCGTTCCCAAGGACTACGACCCGTCCGTCAAATATCCACTCGTCCTTTTTATGCCGGACGCGGAAGTGACGGGTTGGGAAACCACGCGAACCTTGACCCAGGGCATTGGCGCTACCATCTGGGCCTCTCCGGAGGAACAGGCTAAACATCCCTGCTTCGTCCTGGCTCCCGACTATACCCAGCAGATCATCAACGACAACTGGCAGACCAACGAATACATGCCGGCAACGATTAACCTCATCAACAAACTCTGCGGGGAATACTCCATCGACACGGACCGGATGTATACGACCGGCCAGTCCGGCGGCTGCATGCTTTCCTTTGCAATGTACCATTTTTATCCGGGCTTCTTTGCCGCCTCGCTCCTGATAGCAGGCAAGTGGGACAATACCCGGGTGGATAACTTCATCGGGCAGAAGATGTGGATGATGTGCGGAGAAGGGGACCTGGGCGCACTTCCGAGCATGACCGGCCTGGTTAAGGCCCTCCGCGACAAGGGCGTCGAAGTGAGTGAAGCCGTCTGGAACGGCCGTTCCTCCGCCGAGGAGTTCGACGCGCTCTGCAAGGAGATCGATGCAGAAGGAAACGGGATCCGCTTTGTCCATTTCCCGCAGTACACCGTCTTCCCGGACGATACGCACCTGGACGGGATGGAGCATCTCCAGACATGGCGCCTGACCTATACAATCGAGGGTGCGCGCGACTGGCTGTTCAGACAAACAAAATAAACTGGACTATGAAAAGAATAGGGTTGATTGGTTTGGTCCTCTTCCTGTCGGTCCCTGTCGTTTGGGCACAGGGACCCCAGGGGCAGGGCACCCAGAAGCAGGAAATCCCTGCGAATCCCACCTCGGCCGGCCATATCGCCAGTGTTACGGGCATCGGCGAGGTCTATGGCGACGGCCTCAAGCTGAAGGCGCTGGCTATCGAAATGGACAGCCCCGTCGTCAGCAAGAAACTGAAAATGACGGACTTTGACATCGATGTCAAAGGAAACACCCTCTATGCCAGCGGGGAAGTGACGCGGATCTACGCCAATACTGCGGCCGAAATGGCAGGCAAGGGCCGGGACGGCAACTATGTGATCGTCGAGTTCGAAACCGACGAGTGGCTGCCAGTCTCTTCACAGACGCCGGAACGCCGGATGCTGGAGGCGAACCGCAACGGCCGCAGGCCGCCGCAGCGCCAGCAGGAGGACAAGCCGGCCGATTTCCGTGCCGATGTCTCCTTCCGCGGCAATCCGCCTGCCCATCCCTCCATCATGCTGTCCAACAGGCACGGCGGACAGGGTTTTGCCGTTGCGGTAAAGCAAACGGCTTCCCTGAAAACCGTCTCGGGCAAGACCTTGGAGCCTACCGGCGAATGGGTGGACAACGAGAAGAATATCACCCTCACCGTCGACGGGTTCGCCAAGCCCGACTTCCACGACGACAAGAGTGGGAGCACCATGAAGTTCGACCTGTTCGTGCCTTATGACTATGATGAGAATAAGGAATATCCGCTGGTAATCTATCTCCACGACGAGCTGGCCTGCTGGAATCGGCACGACGAGCCCCTGACAACGGGTCTTGGCGCCACGATTTGGGCCTCCGCCGAAGAGCAGGCCAAGCACGAGTGCTTCGTCCTGGTACCGATCTACCACCGTACCTTCCTGACTACCAGCGATATGCACGAGGCCAGCCTGGATGTGACCGTGAACCTCATCGACAAGGTCTGCGCCGAATTCAACATCGACCGTGACCGGCTCTATCTGATCGGCCAGGGCGTCAGCGGCGGGGCCGCCATGGCGCTCCAGGAGCAGTATCCTTCCACGTTCGCCGCAGCGGTCTGCCTGTCCGGTGCCTGGAACGAGGCCAAGTCCTACGAGACCCTGAAGAATGAGAACCTCCTCTTCATTGCGACGGAAGGGGATACCGACGGCGTGACGGCCATCGAATCCTGCCTGGAGAAACTGGGCGGTACCTCCGACCATATCCTTTACCGGAAATCCGCTGCGGAAGAGATCGTCCCTGCCGGAATCGACAAGACTCCGCTGCATTGCCGCGCCTATACCTGGCGGAAGGCCTATGATGACGGTTCCATCGGTGACTGGTTGTTCGCCCAGCGTCGTCCTACTCCAGCCCAGGTCCGACGGGGCGGCCGTGGTCCGCAGGTGATGCCGATGACCATCAATGCCAATGGTACCGTGACCATCCGTTATCAAGCGCCCGAAACCGTGAAGGAAGTGCTCCTGAGCGGTGACATGCTCCCGATGCAGGTGGTTTCCAATGACCGCTGGGGCGACCACGAGGAGTTCCCGCCCGTAAAAATGTCCAAGACGATCGAAGGCTGGTGGGAGTATACCACGGCGAAACTCGCTCCGGACATGTATAAGTACTCTTTCCTGGTGGACGGCGTCAAGACTGTCGACATGAACAACGGCTATGTGATCCGCGGCGGTCGCAGTGACAGCGCCAACTGGTTCATTATCAATGCTGGGACGAGTGCAGATTATATCACGCAGAATGTCCCGCATGGGACCGTCAGCGCCCGCTGGTATCCCAGCGCCCATTTCGGCCAGGACCGCCGGATGATGGTCTACACGCCGACCGGATATGAGAACGGTGCGGAGTCCTATCCGGTCCTGTACCTGCTTCACGGGTCCTCCGAGGACGAAACGGCTTGGCTCACGCAGGGCCGGTTCACCCAGATCATCGACAACCTGATTGCCAAAGGCGCCTGCGAGCCCATGATTGTTGTGGCTCCGGACGGCGGCCTGGAGACGCAGGCAGGTTACCATGTCTTGAACTACGACTGCTCCAACCAGCCGCACATGGACGATGTCCAGAACCGTTCCCGCGGGAAACAGGACTTCGACTGGTACGAGTACGAACGCTTCTTCCCGGAAATCATCGCTTTCATCGACGCAAATTACCGGACGGTGGCCACGAAGGCCGGCCGTGCCATCTGCGGCGTGTCCATGGGCGGGCGCAACGCCATGAACGCTTCCCGGCTGAACCGCAATACGTTCGACTATGTGGGCCTGTTCTCTCCGGCTCTGGAACCGGAGAACCATTTCCCGCATAAAGAGTATGACGACGAAATCGTTTCCAGTCTCCGCATGCAGGCGCAGGACGGCGTCAAACTCTACTGGATCGGCGTGGGCAACCACGACCTGCAGTGGAAGACAAACGTTCCTTTCCGTGCTATCCTGGACGAAGTGGGGATGACCTATTCCTTCAACCCCTCCGGTGGAGCGCATACCTACAACAACTGGAGAGTCTACCTCATGCAGTTCGCATCCCAGATTTTCAAATAGACAACCGATATGAAAAAAAGCATCTACGCCTGGGCGATCGCCACAATGGCCGCCGTCGCCTGCTCCGCGGCTCCCACGGGCCTGGAATTCCCGGCCGACTCCTACAAGGACGTCACGCTGACTTACAACGGAAAGGAAGTTAGTTTCCGTTACTACCAAAACATCTACTACGTGACGAATGTCGTCGACTCCGTCTACCAGAAGATGAATGTCTATGTCCCCGCCGAATACTTCCGGGGCGAGAGCGTCAACGGTTATACCGCAGAGACCGCTCCCATTTTCCTGTACCACAAGATCGCCGGTTATACGGCGGCAAAGGCAACTACGCTCGCCAGTGCGGCGCGTCGGATGGGTCCTCGTCCCGAAGGAAGGCCCCAGGGTGGTCCCGGAATGGGTCCCGGCGGCCCTCAGGGACGTCCCGGCATGGGCCCTGGCGGCCCCCAGGGCGGTCCGAGAGGCCCGATGGGTGGTCCCGGTTCCGAGCCCGAGGATGAGAACCTGATCCCCAAGGAGGTGACCGATTCCCCGAACCATCCGTTCATGCCGCTGGCCGCGCTTTCCCGCGGTTATGTGGTCGCCGCTCCCGCAGCCCGCGGCCGGGAGAACACTAACGGCCGTGCTCCGGCCGCGCTGGTGGACCTGAAGGCAGCGGTCCGTTACCTCAAATTCAATGATGCCGCCATGCCTGGCGATGCTGGCAAGATCGTCTCCGACGGTACCAGCGCAGGAGGCGCCATGTCCTCCCTCCTCGGAGCGACCGGCAACCATCCGGATTATGAACCTTATCTGACCGCACTCGGCGCCGCCCCTGCGACGGACGATATCTTTGCGGCACAGGCTTATTGCCCGATTACCAACCTGGATCATGCCGATGCTGCTTACGAATGGATGTTCGGCCGTCTGGACGTCGCCCAGCACGGGGAAATCACGCCCGAGATGAAGGCGGTTTCCCAAGAGTTGGCAGCCCAGTTCCCGGAATATGTCAACAGCCTTGGCTTCAAGAGTCTCCGCAACGAGACACTGACGCTGGAAGCGGACGGGACCGGCAGTTTCCTCGGATGGGCCTGCCATTTCCTCCGCGAATCCGCCCAGGAGCAGATTGACGGCGGGGTGGATCTCTCCGGCTATGACTGGCTGGAAATCAAGGACGGAAAGGTGGGGGAGATCGATTTTGACAAATACGTCGCTTTCTGCGGCCGCAAGAAGACTCCCGTCGCCTTTGACGCCTTCGACCTTTCATCGGCGGAGAACAACGAGTTTGGCACCGACACCATCGAGCATCAGCATTTCACGGCCTACTCTTTTGCCCATTCCACCGCGGAGGACGCGACCATGGCCGACGCGAAGCTTATTCATATGATGAACCCGATGAACTATGTGGCCGATTCCCAGGCCGCTACCGCCCCGCATTGGCGCATATGCCATGGCACCAAGGACAGTGACACGGCAATGGCCATTCCGCTCCTGCTCGCCACCAACCTCCAGAACAACGGCTTCGACGTCATCTTCCGGATGACCTGGGACCAGCCGCACGGGGGAGACTACGATACCGAAGCCCAGTTCGACTGGATCGACAGTCTTTGCAAATAAGCATCAATAACCAACTTAATAACCTGATATGTTCAAGAACAGAATCTTACGGTTGCTGATCGCAACCATCCTCCTGGCGCTTCCGGCTTTGGCCTGGGCACAGCGTGGAGACCATCACGGAGTGACTGCCTCCGGAACCGTCGTAGACGAGGCCGGCCTTCCGGTCATCGGAGCTTCAGTCATCGAAATCGGCACTACCAACGGCGTAGTGACGGACCTGGACGGCAAGTTCAGCCTGGAGGTCCGCAAGGGCGCCATGCTTCAGGTTTCCTGCATCGGCTACGTTTCTGTCGACGTGCAGGAGGCTCCGTCCCTTTCCATCGTCCTGAAAGAAGACAACCAGATGCTGGAAGAGACCGTGGTCGTCGGTTACGGCGTCCAGAAGAAGAGTTCCCTGACCGGCGCCATCTCTTCGGTGAAGGCTGAAGACCTGGAGAACCGGACTATCACCACCGTCCAGGAAGGCCTCCAGGGCAAGACGGCCGGTGTCCAGTTCGTCTCTACCGGGGCTGATCCGGGCGCCACGGGCAGCATCCGCGTCCGCGGTATTTCCTCCAACGCCTCCACCGAACCGCTCTATGTCGTGGACGGTGTCCGTCTCAGCGACATCTCCGGCATCGACCCCAACGACATCGAATCCATGGAAGTCCTGAAGGATGCCGCATCGGCCGCCATCTATGGAGCAGAAGCCGGTAACGGCGTCGTCCTCATTTCGACCAAGAAAGGAACGAAGGGGCAGGGTCATATCTCCTACGATTTCCAGTATACGCTCCAGAGCATGGCCCAGAAGCCCAAGTTGCTGAATTCCGAGGAATACATCGACTATATGGTGACCGGCAACCTGCTCTCCCAGAGCCAGGTCGATGCGGCCTGGGACGGCAAGACGAATTCCGACTGGGTGGCCGCCATTTTCGAGAATAGCGTCATGCAAAAGCACACCCTGAATTTCCGGGGCGGAAACGACCGCGGGAACTATTATCTTTCCCTGGGCTACGTGGATAACAACGGTATCATCGTGGGAAACAACGATACGTATTCCCGCCTGACCGCCGCCATCAACGCCGAGTACAAAATCACCGACTGGCTTACCGTAGGAACGACCAACAACCTGGCCCGTACCCGTCGCAACAATGTCCAGACTAACCGGGGCGTGAGCAACACGCTGATCTCTGCCATCATGTACGACCCGCTCACGCCCATCACCGTTTCCCCGGACGCCCTTCCGCAGCACATGCAGAACCTGCTGGACCAGGGCCGCACGCTGCTCGGCGATGAGAACGGGAACTATTTCGGCGTATCTCCCGTCCAGGGCAATACCGCGAACCCGCTTTCCCTGATCAACGACACACAGCGCATGGCCAATGCGTTCGACGTGAACGGAAGCATCTACGGCAACCTTACTCCAATCAAGGGCCTGGTCTTGACCAGCCGCTTCGGCTACAAGTTGGGCGCCAGCGGTTCCAAGACCGTGGAACTGCCCAGCTACAGTTATGCCACCAGTTTCCGTGACTATGTCAATTTCACCCAGCGCAACAGCACCACAGTCTACTATCAGTGGGAAAACTTCGCCAACTACAACAAGACTTGGAACGATGTGCACACGCTCACGGCAATGGCCGGTTTCTCCTTCCAGCATTCGTTGACCGAATTCTCGGAAGGTTCCCTGACCGCCAGCGGTGAGGATGCGCTCACCGGGCTCGGCGACCGTTTCTACCACCTGTCCTATGCGACGGATTCCTCCACCAAGGCTGTGGCGGGTGAGTCGCTGCAGACCGCCAAAATGAGCTGGTTCGGCCGTCTGGGCTATGAATACAAGAACAAGTATATGGTGCAGGCCACTTTCCGTGCGGATGCTGCCGATACTTCCTACCTGCCGATCCATAACCGCTGGGGCTTCTTCCCCTCCGTCTCCGCCGGTTGGGTAATCAGCAACGAGGACTTTTTCGCTCCCCTCAAGGGAACAATCAACTATCTGAAATTCCGTGCTTCCTGGGGCCAGAACGGCAGCCTAGCCTCTCTCGGGAACTATGAATACGACGGAAGCATCATTACCGGCGTCAGTTATCCGCTGCTCAGCGGCAAGACCACATCGGCCGATTCCGGCAGCAGCCAGGGTGGCGGTCAAGGTGGCCAAGGCGGACAAGGGGGTGGTCCCGGCGGATCCGGTGGACCTGGCGGTGGCCCCGGTGGCGGATCGTCCACGACAACTACTACGACCACAGCCAATACGACGCTGGGCAAATATCCCAACGCCCTCGGCAATCCCGACCTCAAGTGGGAGACTTCCGAACAGATCGACCTGGGCATCGACGCCCGCCTGTTCAATGACCGGCTCACCTTCGGTGTCGACTGGTTCAACAAGATTACGAAAGACCTTCTCGTCGAAGGTGCGGCTCCTTCCCTGTCCATCGGCGGTACGCTTTCCCCGATCAACGGCGGTAACGTGCTCAACCGCGGCTTCGAGTTCGAACTGGGCTGGAAAGACCAGATCGGCGACTTCCACTACGGGATTAACGGCAATCTGGCCACCCTCAAGAACGTGGTGACCTATGTCGATCCGGCCCTCGATTTCATTCCCGGCACGACCAAGGGAAACACGGCCCTCACCGCACTCCAGAAGGGATATCCCATCTACTACTTCCGCGGTCACCGGTTCACCGGCGTAGATTCTGCGACTGGAGATCCAATCTTTGAGGATGTGAGCGGCAACGGCTCTGTCGGTGACGAGGACGTGACGTACATCGGCGATGCCATCCCGGATTTCACCTACGGTATTACGCTGACGGCCGAATACAAGGGATTCGACCTCCGGGTCTTCGGGACCGGCTCCCAGGGCAACGAGATCTTCCTCCTGATGGACGAGTCCAACAGCGTGGGCAACAAGATCAAGTCCGTCTTTTACGACGGCCGCTGGACCCCTTCGAACACGAATGCGTCCAAGCCCCGCCCGAACAACACCTACAATTCCTTCTACAACCGGAGCACGGCGATGGTCTTCGACGGCAGTTACTTCAAGATCAAGCAGATTCAGCTTGGATACACGCTCCCGAAGCGGCTTCTCCAGAAGATTTCCCTGAACCGGGCCCGTGTGTACTGCTCCCTGGACGACTACTTCATCTTCACCTCCTATCCGGGCTACAGCCCCGATGCGGCTGCCAGCGCCGTGGAAGGCGTGGGCATCGACTATGGCGCCTATCCGGCCTCCAAGAAGGTGGTCTTCGGTATCAATGTGGAATTTTAATCTTGACGCATCATGAAAACCAACAGAATATTTTTAGGCATTTCCATGGGGCTCCTGATGGTGCTCGGATCCTGTTCCAAGATGCTGGACATCCCCCAGAACGGCTCTTTCAGCCAGGAGGATTTCTACCAGACGGACGAAGATGCCCTCGCCGCCGTGGCGACGATTTACAACCATTGGCGGTCCAGTTATGAAACCCGGATGACCCTGCTCACCACGCTCAGTGACGAGGCTAGCAAGGGTGGCGCCAACATCAACTTCTTCGCGACTTGGAAAGAGCGCAACAGCTACATCTTCAACGCAGGAAACGAAGGCATCGCCACCTATTACAAGGCGGCATACGAGATGGTTTACTATTGCAACCTGATCATCGAAAATGTCGCTCCGGACACCCCTGTTAAGAAGCAGTGCGTCGCGGAAGCCAAGTTCTTCCGGGCCTATACTTACTTCCACCTGGCCGCCCTCTTTGGCGAGACGGTCCCGGTGGTGGACCACCTGCTTTCGACCGAGGAATACCATGTGGGCCGCAGCGAACCCGGCCAGCTCTGGACGCTGGTGGAGAATGACCTGAAGGCTTCCCTCGAAAGCCTTCCGAGCAAGGCCTCCAAGACGGACAAGAACACGTATCGCGTGACCAAGGAGGCTGCCGAGGTGATGCTGGGCAAGGCCTATCTGTGGCAGAAGAAGTACGCTGAGGCGGCGAGCGAGTTCGACAAGGTCGTCAATTCTGGTCTCTACGGCCTCTGGGGAGTGGATGAGCCCGGCGAGTATAAAATGCTCCTGCACGCGGCCGCTAACGACTGCTGCGAGAAAGTGCTGGATATCCGCATTCCCAAGGACGCGGACAACTACGACAAGAACAATCTGTCCAATACGACAAAATGGTGGGGCTATTTCTTCTGGTCCTCCCGCATGTCCAAGATGACCACCGCTGCCAGCAACACCTATTCTACGGGTGAAGGCTATCTTCCTCCGCGCAAGGAACTCTATGATGCCTTCGTGGCGGAAGAAGGGGTCGATGGCTACCGCCTCAACTCCACACTGAAAACCGTGTGGCAACTCGCCGATGAGGGCATCACCGTCACGGCGGACATGCCGGACCATGACCTCTATTTCAACTGGAAGAACCGGGGCCTGAAGGAAGACCTTATGGCCGTCATGTCTGGCCGCGGATCCGAGCATATGACCTATACGAATATGCCGGTCATCCGCTATGCGGAGGTCCTGCTCCTCGCCGCCGAGGCCCAGCTGCTGGGCGGCAGCCCGGCCAAGGCCGACCAGTATGTGAATCAGGTCCGCCAGCGGGCGAAACTCGGCGCGAAAACGGGTGTTACCCTGCAGGACATCCAGACGGAGAAAAACTTGGAACTCTGCTTCGAAGGGGTCCGCTACCTAGACATCATCCGCTGGGGCATCGCCTATGACCTTATGAAGGACCAGGGTAAGGAAACCTATAACCTGAAGGTCACGAAAGACGGCCCGAATTACACATATGAGCGCGTTGTCTCGGACACCAACCCCAATGCGGGCTTCAAGCAGGGCAAGAACGAACTCCTGCCCATCCCGAAGGCTGAAATGGACGTGAACGGTGTGGAGAACGGCGGCAAGATGACCCAGAATCCGGGCTGGTAATCCCGGAAACCCCAAGTGCCGGGTCCTTGACCGGGCCCGGCACTTCCAATCCAATCCAGCTATGAAGCATTCGATCTTAACAGCCTGGGCTTTAGCATTGAGCGTTAGCATGGCACAGGCTCAGGTCCCTGAGGCCCTGATCCCGGACCTGTCCACCTCCACCACGACTTCCGTCAATTATGACATGGACAAGGTGTCCTCATTCACCCTGTCCTCCATGGACATGGACTGGCGGAATCCCGGTAAGGGCTTTTCCGGGCAGATTTCTTACGACGTTGTGGCCAAGCACTTCATGGGCCTCAACGTCGCCTATCGCTTCGCAGATGCGTTCCAGCTGAAGGCGGGCATCATGAAAATGGCCTATATCACCGAACTCTCCTATTCTCCCCGGACGCTCGAATGCTGCGGCTATTCGCTGGGGACATCCTATCTGGGTGGTTATACCAAGGACCTGTGCGGACTCCAGTCCCGCGCCCGGGATGTCGGTATCATGGCGCTGGGCAACCTCTGGAAGCGGGACGACCGGTTCCTGGTCAGCTATACGGTGGGAGTCTTCAACGGAAACGCCTACAGTTTCAAGGACGACAACAACGCCAAGAATTTCGCGGCGTCCGTACTGGTCTATCCAACCGCTTCCCTGAAACTGTCGATGGGTACCTTGCTGGGGAAATATACGGTAGACGAGACCGGGACCCTCGGAGACCGGAACCGGTTCACGGCCGGTCTGTGGTATGATGACGGGAAATACTTCGTCAAGGCGGAGAACATCTATGGAAAGACCGGAGAGCTGCAAAGCAACGGAAGCATGCTGATGGCGGGACTGTGGTTCCGCAAGAACATGGCGGTCGCCGTCCGGGGGGACAACTTCTTCATGGACCTTCACGAAGCCTCCTCCCGCATCAACAAGGCGGATATCTGTTTCAGTCACACCTTGGGGAAGATTTTCCGCTACCGGGTCCAGTATGGACACACGTTTTACTGCGATCCGGACCGGAAGGATTCTGACGTCCTGACCTTTTCCATTTCCATGAAATTCGATTCCAGGAACTATCGAAAATAACAGTCCATGAAAAAGAGAATCCTCCTTGTCTCCCTGCTTCTCGCGCTAGGATGCTTCCAGGTTCTGGCGCAGGAAGCGCGTGCACTATTGGCAGAGAACCCCGATCGGGCGGCCTGCAACCTGCATTCCTACGAGTTCCATGATGTTGTGGACACGCCGGCGCCGGCCGGTTTCACTCCTGTGTACATTTCCCATTACGGACGGCATGGTTCCCGATATGACATCTCTTCCTCAACGTGCGAGAATGCATTTGCATTTCTTCACAGGGCAGATTCGTCGGGGGAGTTGACACTTCTGGGAAAGGCGTTGCTGGAGGATGTCCGGATCCTTGCCGAAGAGCACGCGGGCATGGGTGGTGAGCTGTCTCCGCGCGGCGGTCGGGAACATGAAAAACTGGCGGAACGGATGGCTGACCGGTTCCCCACGGTCTTCCTGTCTGGAAAACAGGTAAACGCAGTGTCCAGCACAGTCCAGCGCTGCGTGGTGAGCATGGGCTATTTCATGGCGTCGCTTCGGGGGCACTACCCGGAACTTGAGATGACAATGACCACCGGGGACAGGTATGCTCCGGTGATCCGGCTGACCGGCGACGAGCAGTCCAATGCTGACAGACCGTCGTCCGACCGTCAGGTGGGCGACGCTGGGCCCGGTTCGGGCGGAAATCGCCAGGGTGCAGCCCGGCAAGGGGAACCGCGACCCGGTGGACCCGGGCAGGGCGGTGGCCGTCGCGGAGGACGCGGTCCACAGCCGCAGGCGTTCTCCGGCGACTTCTCTGCTTTTCTTTCCAAAGTTTTCGTCCATCCTTCCGCTGTCGAGGGAAAAGAGGATTTCATCCGAAGCATCTACAAAGCGGGCTGCGTTTGCCAGGATCTGGATTTCCTGGACATCGACCTTTTCCGGGAATATTTCACGGCGGAAGAACTGTACAGTTTATGGCTGCAGGAAAATGCTTCTTTATACAGCCGCTGGGGCAATTCCGTGGAAAACGGCTATGCCTATGGGCAGAAGGCGAAGCCGCTGCTGCAGGATATCGTGGACAAAGCCGATGCAGCGCTGGCGGGGAACGGTGTCGCTGCCGATCTCCGGTTCGGCCATGACATGGGGTATATGGCCTTGTGTGACCTTTTGGGCATCGATTCGGATCATGGCGCCCGCTACCGCAATGCCGAAGTGGGGGCGAACTGGCTCTCTTTCCAAGTGGTTCCCGCGGCGGCGAATGTCCAGATGGTCTTTTACCAGAATTCGGCGGGTGAGGCCCTTGTCAAGATCCTCCGGAATGAACAGGAAATGCCGATTCCCGGCCTGAAACCGGTGACAGGGCCTTATTATCGATGGGAGGATTTCAAAGCGAGGTTCGCCGGGGGAGGGCACTATAGCCTCGAATTCGACAAGGATGACTATCTGATGCTGCGCCAGCGCATCCAGTCGCCTTCAGGCCCAGTGGATGTCATTTACAAGGCGTTTCTGCACATCCCGTATGTCTCGAAACCACTGGAGACGGATTATCAGTCCTTGTGCATCTTCGAGCCTGTCTTCCTGAACGGAAAGCCGGTGGACGCTTCCTGTGCACCGATTCTCTTTTCGAATCATGTGGGTGGCTACATGCCGGTGGATGACAGCATGACAACCGATGTCGGCGGCCGTTCCGGTGGAGAAAGGGAAGCCTACGCGATTGCATCAGGCATGGTAGTCGTTGTGCCGGGATGCCGTGGTCGTACCGTAAAGGACAGTGCGGGGTATTATATCGGCAAGGCTCCGGCGGTTCTGGTGGATTTGAAGGCCGCGGTCCGATATCTCCGCCATAACAAGGGAAAAGTGCCGGGCGATACGGAAAAGATCATTTCTGTCGGATGCAGTGCCGGCGGGGCCATCTCTGCGGCACTCGGAGCATCCGGTAACAGTCCGCTTTTCGAACCGTACCTGAAGGAACTCGGTGCGGCTGACGAAAGGGACGACTTCTTTGCAGCCGGTGTCTTTTCGCCCATCATGGATATCCAGCACGCTGATATGGCCTATGAATGGGAATTCGGCGAGACTCCTTACAAAGGGGAACTGGTAGACCAGGCGCTATCCAAGGAGTTGCGCAAACAGTTTTCGAACTATGAAAAGTCCCTGAAACTCAAAGGAATCAACGGCTTTGGCACGCTGACGGCCGAGAATCTCCGCGACTATATTGCAACCTATTGGCTCAATCCTTCCGCGACGCTGTATTTGCAGGGCCTGTCCGATTCAGCCCGGGCGGACTATCTGAAAGACAAGGACTGGATAGGCTGGGATGGCACCGCCACCCATTTTACGATGGAGGCGTATAACCTGAACTATGTGGGTCGATACAAAGGGATTCCCGCCTTCGATACATTCGACCTGCACGAGGCGGAAAACGGGCTTTTCGGCGATGCCAAGACCGATGCCCGGCACATGACGGAATTCTCGCTTCGGCACACAAGCGGGAATCCCTCCGCCACATTGGACCCGGAACTGCAGAAAGCGATAGATCTGATGAATCCCTTTACGTATGTGAAGAACAAAGGTTGCGCAAAGCATTGGTGGATCCGCCACGGCACGACCGAAAGCGGCATTTCCCGTGCTGCCATGGTCAATTTCTCCACGGCGCTTATGAACAAGGGGAAAGATGTGGACTCAAAACTCTATTGGGAGGCGATGCACTGTGTCGACAAGGATCCCGAGGGCTTTATTGAATGGATACAGATTATTTGCAGGTAGGTTCGCAGTTTGCTCAGGTTTGTCCGTAAAAAAAGGACACTCCTCTAATCTCAACCGACGTAATGTGTTATGGAAAATGTTATACTTTCCAAGTTGTTTTGTACATATTTGCTAATTGTGACAAGGATCAAAAGAGGAGAAATCATCCAAAAATGTGGTTGATAAAAAACAGAAATAGTGCAAATAGATGGTACTAGTATAGTATTATTAACATGTTTTTAGCTACTGTACAATTCAAATGTAGATTTTAAGAGTAAGTACCATTCTGAAACCATGCATTAGTCGTCTTTCCTTTCCGAAAACATTTCATAAAACAACGGGATTAGTAACTTTTCGGGGTAAAACAAGCAAATCCTTGTCACAATCTGTCACATTGTGACAAGGATTGTGACAAAACAGCGTCAAACTATCTGAAACTGAGACGAGTTGAGTTATAAGCAAACTAGCCGAAACCTATCATGGACGAATTAAGTTTCAGCAAATTAAAGAAGATATCTTAAGTTTCGGTTGGTTACGGCTAGTTTGACCTAGTTTGAGCTATTTTCCGATGCAGTAAATAGTGAAAGTCTATAACTTATTGTAAATAAATACTTTAACTTTTTGACCTTTTCACGTTTGTCCCCCTGCTGTCCCCAAATTTTTTGAGGGCTCAAACTTTTTTCGTGAAAAAGTCCTTCGGGGGACAAAAAAAGTAAAGGTGCGTCCCCGCATGGCAGCAGGGGCGCACCGGGTGTTAACAATAGAAGTCTGGCTCAAGACCTACGGGGCAAAGGTAACAGAAACGGTCTGCTTCTATCTTGCGCCTGGAACCAATTTACAAGGCAGGTTAATCGAGGATTGTGGATTGCAGAAGAACTACCGAAGGCTGACCGACACTGTTTTGTAGTTAATGTGTGAGGGGAGCAGTCGCGAGTGTAATGGGCGCTTGAGGACATCTCTCGCAGCAATCGGTGCCAATAGAAGGTCGGGGGCAGAGAAAGCGAAGCGGCACTCAGGTGACCTAGTACCGCTTCGTTACAGACAAGTTGTAACCATCATTATTTGCGAAGATTGTCAGTTGTCTAGTTGAAGATGTATCGGGATAATTGTCCTGCGCTCTTCTTCAGTAGTCTGTGCTTCTCGTTTCACTTTCAGGGCTTCTTCGGCCAATTGTATCGCTTTAGGAGATACAGACAAAAACTCTTTCTTCAAAAGTTCATTCTCTGCGGCTTCCAGTGCGGAGCGCCGTGAACGCACTTCATCAATTTCTATCGAGCCGGATTTTATATCTGCCAACAACGAATCATACATATTTCTCATATTGTGACATTCGGCAGCCAGGCTCCTTGCTTTGACAACATCGGCATCGAGGGCACCGTTGTCGCATAACCAGGTTATTACCATTGTTGCAACTGATACTAGAGCGGTGGCTAGTTCAAGCCACATTTCCCATCCAAATGAAGTAAATAGGATCGTGATGATGCCTGCTGAACTGACTGCTGACAGAATTTGTTTCCATAACTTCAATTTCTTTGACTTTGCTTCACGCTGGTCGGATTCCTTCAGTTGAAGTGTATGGTTCCATGCCATCTTGCAGTATCGATCTTCGATCTGCTGATAAAGTATTGCAATTTCTTTCGTCATATTAGTCGAAATTAAAAAATCCTCCATGTTCTTCTCCTTTCCAAGGCTCTTTGCCATAACGTTCACGGAAACTGAGCCAATAGAAATGTGTGACTAAGTTTTGTTCAAATATCCGAATATCAAATCCGTCAGGATACCATATCTTGAATTTATCGGGCCGAATTAAACACAACGTGTCATCTCCATTCAAATGCAAATCGGCCGTCGGCACCCCCAGCAGGAGGGCCATCCGTTTTATTCGTCCATCGAGGTCGCAAACCGCAGGCAGGGGAGAGTTCGTTGGAAAGTTGCATAATATGGCAATGGTGAAATGGTCGCTAATAACAGGTCCTTCGCAATATTGTGCTCGGAAAGAGAACACCCCGAAAAACATGTTCTTATCATAAATGTATTGTAATCCGGGGTGTTTTTCAAGCATCCAATTGATGTCCGATTCTGTTAATATACACGCCATGGGCTCGGTGCCGTCGTAAAACTGTTATTTTCTCGTGAGTTGGTGTCGTTCTTTTCCTCTTTTGGGAACACCTCGCCGAATACCTTGATCAGTTCCTCGGAGGATTCTTTGTGTTTTCCATCCTCTTCGTACTGATAGGCCTTGTCAACCCTTGTTTTGGCGGTGCTGATGTGCGAATATCTCGTATCTGTGCTTGACACCCTGTTATAGAGATATGTATAAAAGTCCTTTATGACAGACAGATACTTAGTTACATCAGTTCCATTAGGGTAAAAGTAGTTTACAAAGTTCTTTACATCCTCGGCGATCTTATATGACTTGTATTCCAAGGTGCTCGTATTCCTCTTCCATGCCTTAATCATCTTTGTCAGGTCCTGTGTCAGATTGTTGCTTGACTGATTCGATTCCTGAAAAGATTTAATTGGAGTACGTGGGTCAAATGTATTCCAAGAACCGCCGTCTTCGGTATTTGGGATAAGAAATTGGCCATTTATCAGTTCGAATGCTGGCAAGACCTCCACATTATGCTTTCCGTCCGAGAACTGAATAAGGACTACTTTGCCCCACGCCTTAATAGTGTCTGTTGTGGTGTACTTTTCTTTTAACGCCTTCCTGACCTCTTGAAGCAGACCACCGGGGTTGTCCTGGTATTTTTTATAGGTTGAGTAGTCAATCTTGAACAGTACATCGACGTCTTGCTCCGGCACGATGGGGCGCACACAGGTTTTCAGCTTATATGAGCCAAAAAGGAATTTGTGGCTTTCGTTATATGCGGAATCGTAGAAGTGTTTGTCAAGGCATGCACACACGCCTTCGTACTTGGTTTTCGCATCATTCCACTGAGACTCAGTCAGTGTAATGTTTTCGATAAATTTAGTAAAATGTAATGCCATAGGCAAAATGTTTTTATATACCGGTTCCTTAGGCCGGGGATTTAATGGATGACAACGTGTCATCCGTGGCATTGAATACTCAACATTTGTTCCAGACAAAAAATACTGACATAATGGCAGTCTATTTGTCATATTCGCAGAGAATTTGCAAAAATCAAAAATAGAATTAAACAAATTGTTGTATATTTATTGTGATTTCAATGAAAAAACCTTACATTTGCAGTCCCAAATCAACTATAATTCTTTCGCGCTATGATACAGGAACTCAAATTCAAAAATTTCAAGTCCTTCAAGGATGAGGTTACCCTAAGTTTCGAGGCAACAAAGGATCAGACGTTTGAAGAGTATCATGTTGTTGAAGTTGCCCCTAATGTCAGACTACTTCGATTTGCAATGGTGTATGGGGCGAATGCTTCCGGCAAGTCGAATCTTCTCGATGCCATAGAATTCCTGCACAATTTCTTCTTTGACAAGCAGGAGGACATCGAGGGTAGAACTGGTGCTGCCCCATTCAGATTGGACACGGCCACACCAAATGAGCCGTCAGAGTTCAGTTTGAAGTTCTATGTCGGTGCGACAAAGTACTGGTATGAATTGAAGATTACTCCGAAACAGGTTATTTCCGAGAAACTGTCATATTACCCATCTGTACAACCTAAGAAATTGTTTGAACGTACGCTGGAGAATGGGCAGTCCGTTATTAATTTTAACCCTGCGACTGTGAAAATCAGTCCTGCCGCGAAGGAGGAGATTTCTCTCAAATGCTTGCCGAACATGTCTTTTTTTGCCGCAAAGAACCAGGTCAACATTGCAATTGAAAGAATCGATGTTGCCAAGAACTGGCTGCGCAATAACATAATGCCGATGGTTATTCCTTCCTCTATGATGTTTGAATATGCGAGCAACAAGATGTATGAGAATTCTGCTCTTAAGTCATATCTGCTCGATTTCGTCCACGAGGCTGATTTCAATATTTCCGATGTAAGGTCGGATAAAGTATCAAAAGAGTTGCCAAAGCAGATTATTAATTTACTTCTTGCCGACGAACGCACTCCTGAGGAAATGAAAGAGCAGATCAAGACCAAACAATCCATCAATACGATCCAAACGGTCTTTGAGCATACTGTTCATAATGAAAGAGGGATGGAGACGTACTTGATGAGTACCGAGAGCCAATCTGAAGGCACCAGAAGAACTTTCGGTATCGAAGCTGCCATCTACGAAGCTCTTGAGACACAGTCATTCCTTTTTATTGATGAGATTGAAGCTTCATTGCACCCGGAACTCGTGGAATTCATGATACAGCGTTTTTTGTCTACAAAGAGCCGCGCTCAGCTACTTGTCACGACTCATTACGATCCGCTTCTCAATACTGTCGGTGATGATTTGATTAGAAAGGATTCTGTGTGGTTTACTGAAAAGAAAGATTCCGGAAGCACAGACTTGTATTCCCTTGTCGAGTATAAGGGCTTGAATCGCATTGCTTCACTTCAAAAGGCTTATCGCAACGGCGTATTCGGTGCATTACCAAACATCAAAGCGTAGTCAGTATGGCACGAAGAGTTGAAACCAAGGTCAAACGAGAACCGATGCCTACCATAATAGGCGCCGGTATCACCGAACAGTGGTATTTTACTCATATGAAAGCCATATTTGACTATCACATTAAGGTAAGGCCACGTTATTTCGGTAATGAGTCTGCCGACGGGATGGCTAAGAAGATTGCGGAAGTGATAGCTGATGGTGGAACCGCCATTTGTGTCTATGACGCTGATGTGTCCACTTGGAACGAAGTGGAAAAAGGAAAGCTTGAGAAACTCAGGACAAAATATTCCAAGAACAAGCGAGTTATTCTATGCGACTCCATGCCGGCTGTCGAATACTGGTTCCTACTGCACTATGAAGGCACCAATCGTCATTTCGGCACATCTGGAGCTGTGATTCAAGAATTAAAACAATTCCTCCCAGATTATGACAAGAGCGAGAAGTTCCTGAGAAACAGGAAGTGGGTTGCCGACTTGTGCAGTGAAGGTAAACTTGATCAAGCACTTGTAAGAGCAAATCAATTTGGATACGAGGGCGAATCATATTCCAGAATGGATATGGTTTTCAACGTCATCAACAGGCTCAAACTCCAAGCTAAATAAAAGGAGTTGTTTCGCTAATGTCCCGATGTTCGAATAGGAATATAGTCGCTTAGTTTGACAGTGCTTACAATATTGTCCCCCGCCATGAAACCAATTGAAACGGAATGAAAATGGTTTTTACAATAGAACGGATCTTTAAGTAGTCCGATTTAGTTCTATCTGCAGAACGAAACGTTTCATCGCTTCTCATAGTGTCTCAAAGTGTCGCATTTTTCATTTCCCGATGCAGAATTTCAAACTAATTGATAATCAATTGCTTACAATGTCCGTGGTTCAAATATGGTTCAATTTTAACAAAAGTTTTCAAAACTTTTCGTAAATCTGAAAATCCAATATTTTACACTCCGAAACACCCCGAATAACAGCGCTGAAGGCTCTGGAATCGTGATTCATTATTCTTAATTCTTGATTTACGATCTTTTGGCAACCATCTCAAAATGATTATCATTTCGGGTTAAAAAAGAAGTAACCAATAAACGTCTTCTAGCAGGAATCCGTCGATGTCTCGTTTTGAAGATGACCAGCCATCGATATGTCATTCATACTTGTTTAATCGGTATGGTATATTTAGTACATCGTACAAGTAAACAACCTCAATAAGGGGCTCTTTTCTTTTGACCCGGTGCTTATTTGTCACTAAATCAAGATTTTCGTAGATTTGTATTCGCAAAATCGAGATTTACCACCATGAACAATATTACCAACAGGCCCGACCCGAACGCTGCATTCCCGAATCCGAATCTTCCCAGACTTTGCTTCATCAAGAACGTGGTAAAGAATCCTCGAATCATCATTGGGGACTATACTTACTACGATGACGTAGACGGCGCGGATCAGTTTGAGAAGCACGTCACGCACTTCTACGACTTTATCGGCGACAAATTGATTATCGGCAAGTTTTGCGCTATCGCCAAGGGTATTGAGTTTGTGATGAACGGAGCTAATCATCGTATGGACGGCGTAACCACTTATCCGTTCTACATCATGGGCGGCGATTGGGGTTCTGCCATCGCTCCGGTGAAAGATGAACTGCCCCTGAAGGGTGATACTGTGGTCGGCAACGATGTATGGATTGGGCAGAACGTGACCGTGATGCCTGGAGTCCATATCGGAGATGGAGCCATCATCGGCGCAAACTCGGTCGTTGCATCCGACATCCCTTCTTATGCCGTTGCAGCCGGCAATCCCTGCAGGGTAATCCGGAAGCGTTTTGATGATGAATTTATCGCCTACTTGCTGGATTTGAAGTGGTGGGACTGGGACATCGAAAAGATTGAGGCCAACTTCGAGGCGCTGTCCAGTGGTGATTTGACGCTTATCAAGAAGATCGGGGTGTAGCATATGGTTATTCTGATTACAGGTGCATCCCACACGGGAAAGACGCTTCTGGCACAGCGGATGCTTGAGAAGTACAAGTATCCGGCCTTTTCCATAGACCATCTGAAAATGGGCCTGATCCGTAGCGGAAACACCGCTCTCACACCGCTGGATGATGAGGCTCTCACGGATTACCTTTGGCCCATTGTGCGCGAAATCATCAAGACGGCCATAGAGAACCGGCAGAACCTCATTGTGGAAGGCTGCTATGTCCCTTTTGACTGGAGGAATGATTTCACGGATGAATACCTGGTCGATATCCGGTTTATATGCCTGGCCATGACCGGAGACTACATCGACAAGCACTTCGGGGACATCGCTGGCAAAAGTTCAGTCATTGAATCCAGGCAGGAGGATTCAGACTGCACGATTGCCAACCTGAAGGAGAATAACCGGCAATGCTGTGAGGGATTCCTACGGGCCGGAGAACGCGTGACCTTGATTGATGAGAGCTTTGAAAAGGAAACGGAAACTCTACTGGACGTGTAAATTCCCTGTTTATCGGCATAAACAAGCTCCGGCAGCATCGTATTTGTTGGCGGAGCTTTATTGAGTTTTCAAGGGGAATGCATAAATTGCGTCCGATAAATCGAGATTTATGAGAATCGACCACATAGCACTATACTGCAGGGACTTGGAAGGGATGCGTCAATTCTTTATTGACCATCTCTCTGCCGTGAGCAACAAGCAATACCACAATCCAAGGACCGGTCTCCGGACATATATCCTTTCGTTCCCGGACAGTGGCGCTCGTTTGGAAATCATGCAGCGTCCGGACACGGTTGATACAGATCCGTCCAAGCCGAATATCGGCTTTGTGCATGTCTCCTTTGCGGTTGGTTCTGCCGATGCGGTTGATTCAAAAACTGCGGAGCTTGTAAATGCAGGCTATAAGGTTACAAGCGGTCCCCGGACTACCGGTGACGGATACTACGAGAGCTCCATCATCGGACCGGAGGGTATTCAGATTGAGATAACTGTTTAAACTATAGGTGGCTTCTCCACCTGCCGGGACTTACTCCTTTCCATTGGGTGAAGCAGCGAGTGAAGTGCGGGAGGGTGCCGAAACCGACCGACTCTGCAACATCGGATACCGGCATCTCCGGGTGACTCTGCAGGAGTTGGGCGGCCATTTCCAAACGGAATTCGTTCAGATCAATAATAAAGGTCTTGCCTTTCTCCTTCTTGTAGAATGCGCAGAAGGCCGTCCGGTTCATTCCCACATAAGATGCGATTTCCTCGATGGTGATGGGCCGGGCGTAGTTGCAACGTACATATACGCGGATCTTTTCCAGGCGCTTTTCTGCACTGCTCAGCTTGGAGATGGAACTCACTTTTACCGTATCTCCCAGATTGGCCATTTCGGCCATCAGTGACACGGCTCCGGCACTGCGGGCCTCCGGCAATGCGCCGTCTATTTCCATCAGTATCTGAATAAGTCGCTTTTTCACCGCACCCTTGTAAAGGACGGCTTCAGTAAGGTCCTGAAGTCGCATCATCTTTCTGGACAAGTCTGGGAAGACTTCGGCCAGTTTCTCCGGAAACGTAGGCGGGAAATGAAAAGAGATGTTCTCAATACAACCGCCACGGTCTACAGCTTCAGGGTCAAACACCCATTGATGTGGCAGCTCCGGAGGAACCAGCACCACCTCTCCTTCCTGGAAAGGTTCGCTGACGCCGCCCAGGGTGCGGACACCCCGGCCAGTGATGATGTAATCCAATTCATAACCGGACTGGCTGTGGCGGCCGATCTGTTTGTCTGGTGTGATTCTGACGTGGTCAAAGGTGAACATATTGCAAATATACGATAAAAAATAATGAAAATATATCAATCCTAAAAGAAAGCAACACCTTAACTTTGAGGAAGATTTCGGATTAAGCGTATTATGGCAAAAGAAAACGTATACCTTGCATCAAAACCCCGTTATGAGATACTTGACGGGCTTCGCGGCGTGGCTGCGCTGATGGTGATTATCTTCCACTGTTTCGAGACGTATATTCCGGTCTTTGGGACACAGATTGTGAACCACGGCTACCTGGCAGTGGATTTCTTCTTTGTCCTGTCGGGCTCCGTGATCGGCTATGCCTATGACGACCGCTGGGACAAGATGACCACTTGGGGCTTCTTCAAACGGCGTCTTACGCGCCTGCACCCGATGGTCATTGCAGGCACACTCATCGGCGCTGCATTGTTCTTCTTCGCCGGAGCAGCCTTCCCCGAGACGCTGAAGACTCCTCTCTGGAAGTTCGCTCTTTGCCTGGTGATGGGCCTGCTGATGATTCCGTGCGGTCCCGGGCTGGACATCCGTGGCTGGGGCGAGATGAATTCTTTCAACGGCCCCAACTGGTCCCTGACGTTGGAATATTGCGGAAACATTCTCTATGCCTTTGTATTCAGGCATCTGCCCAAGATCGCACTGGCCATCCTTTGTGTTGTCTGCGCCTTCTTCACGCTGGACCTCACACTGGGCTGGGATGTATTTGGCTTCTTCCCCGACGGTCCGCAGTACACCGTGATCGGCGGCTGGAGCCTCACGGGACAGCAGTTGTATATCGGCTTTACCCGGCTGTTGTATCCTTTCCTCTGCGGTCTGCTGATTTCCCGCATCCTGCCCGGACATCGCAGTGAAAGCAATCCCAGCGGCTCTCCCATCCATCTCAAAGGCGGCTTCTGGTGGTGCAGTCTGGCGCTTATCGTTCTCTTCTCTATTCCTTGCATCGGTGGCAAGACCGGCTTCCCGGACGGTATCTATCAGGCAATCTGCATACTGCTCGTATTTCCAATCATTGTGCTGGCCGGTTCCGGCTCCGTAACCACGGACAAGAAAAGTACGGCCATCTGTAAATGGCTTGGCGACCTGTCCTATCCACTCTACATCACCCATTATCCGCTGATGTATATGCAGATGAGCTGGGTGGCAGAGCATCCGGATGCGCCAGTGTGGATTCACATCGCCGTAAACGTTGGCGTAGTGTTCCTGTCCATCGTCCTGGCCTGGGGTGTGATGAAGATCTATGACGAGCCCGTGCGTGAATGGCTGAAAGAGCATTGGCTGAAAAGGAACAAAAAGGCTTTGCCATCGCTATGATCTTATCACTTATCCTCTCCTTTGGGGTCATCTTCCAAGGATTGACTTCGGGCGCGGACACGCTTTCAACAGAGCGTCGCAACCAGCAGAATGTCCTGCTGAACGCGTCTTCGGATTCCCAGCCGCGTACCATTTCGCTGGGAATCCCCCAATGGGGGACCCCCATCCTGGAAGATGGCGTCCCAACGGCCATGTTCTCCGACTTTTTCCCAGGTTTTTGGTATTGGAGAAGCGGTCTTTCCACGGCATCCCTGCAACTGACACAGTTGGACGAATCGGCGATTCTTTTGGGCAGCAGCGGTTTTTTCCCGTCTTCCTTGTCGAAAGTCAACTCATCCTCCTTTGAAGCTTCCGTCCTATACACGCTCAACCACTTTGGCCGCAACCAGATCGATATCGACCTGGCAACGCCGTTAGGGCGCGGCTGGGCCCTGGACCTCTCCCTTTATCAAGACCTCAATCCCGGGTCCAACAAGTTGGATATGGCTCCCTTGCAGGAAAGGATCCAGTATTACAAGCTGGCGGTGTCCAAGGGTCTTAACGGGGATACCGGTCGTTTTTTAACCACATTTATAAAAAACGACAGATTCTCCGTCAGCGATCCCTACGGACCATTCATCTTTGTCGGTGACGGGACTGTCCGCCCCTACGGAGATTTCAAATTGGGCGTGGACCAATATCTTCCAGAGACATCGACTTTCGACTATATCGATGTCATGACGGGGAATCCAGGGACGAAGCGCTTCGTGGCGGACGGCGGCATCCCCTCCTTTGTCCTGACGACCGGGTTGGATTATTCTTTCCCGGAAGGACGATCTCTGGAGATCAGGTCGCGCCTGCGGCTTTCCGGCTGCCACCTGACGGAATCGATGCTAGGATCCATCGAGCACGTTACGGACCTTAACAACTATACACGGCGCGACCATACACCCTATTCGGGCGACGTACAGACGCGTTTCATGCTCTACTATGAGGACGTCTGCAATGAGTGGTTCAATACGGTAAAGTATAAGGGGAGGGATTGGTTTGTGGGCGCGAATGCCTGGTTCAACTGTACTTCGGACCACTTGATGACCACCAATTTCGCCTATGAGGCCAAGAAAGATCCAGCGCATCTCCTTTATGCCGGACAGCTGTATTACGTTCCCAATACCGGTGCCCAGTTCTTCGAAGGCGGCCAGGACCGGGTCGCCATTTTCGGCCAATACCGGTGGCATTTGGGGGACAAGTTGTCCCTCCGCACCGGCCTCCGGTTAGAGTACAGTTCCATTCACGGAGAAGGTGCATACAATCTGGACGGGAAGGAGAATAATACCCGTTGCGAAGGATGGAGCCTCCAGCGCCCGGGTGTGACCCGAACGCCGATCTTCGTCCCTCACCTGAACGGCGCAGCCACGCTGGTGGCGGATTATCGGTTCAACGACAGATGGAGGCTTGAGGCCGATTTCATCGCCACCCGGCAGCATGCCGAATGCTGGCAATACGGCGAAGCGGAACTGCCTCCGGATGACCCCAAGGACAATCTCCTCATCCGGGGTGGGTTCAATTACCGGAACGCATGGCTGGACATCCAGTCCCTGTTGACCTACTATCGCCAGGATAACAATTATTATTCGGCGCTATGGACCCATACTCTGGAAACGCCCGCCGGAGGCTATCCTGCCGGTTATAATGAGAGCATTTACGTCGGATCCAGGTACAGCATGCTGGTCCTGGGTTGGACCACGGACTTGATTGCCACGCTACCGGGAGGATTCTCGTTCCACGGTCTATTCACGCTCCGCAGCCCCCGCTACAGCGATTATCATTTCCGTCCCGTCTTCAGTGATGGATTCTCGGAAGACTATGACTTCTCCGGCCGACTCATTACCGGCACTCCGCCTGTCGAGATGGAGCTGGAGCCTTCCTGGTCAGATGGAAGATGGAGGGTATGGATGTCCGCCAGATACTATGGAAAGCAGTATGTCAATCTTACGAACAGTCTGTTTTTCAAGCCCAGGTTGGAGACATTCGGCGGCATCGACTTCCATTTGAACGAACACATCTCCATCTCGCTGGATGTAGTGAACTTCCTGAACCAGAAAGGCGCCAGCGCAGGAATCCAGGCCGCCTCCCTGGCGGAGGATCCGTCTCCTTTCAAGAATTATCTCACATCCGGAACCTACCTCAGACCGTTTACCCTGGAAATGTCCCTGAAGTTGTCTTTGTAAAGTAACTATGTTTGTAATCCAAATGAAGAACGCTCTCAGGGGCTTGTCGGCCCCTGCCGCTTGGCAGACCCCCGAGAAGTTTTTCATATGAAATAAAAGCTACTGATATTTTTGGCTACATTTATTAGGCACAACATGTAATCAAAAACACAGTAGCTATGAGTACACAAAGTAAACCTTTTTCCTTCAAAGGTCAAAAGATTTTTGTCGGATTAGACGTACATCTCAGAAGTTGGTCGGTAACTGTTCTGTCAGAACAGGCCGTTCTAAAGAAGTTCACGCAGGATCCGAGCCCTGCTGCTTTGAACAAGTTTCTGACCAACACGTATCCGGATGCGGAGTATTATTCGGTCTACGAGGCCGGTTTTTGCGGGTTCTGGATACACTGGGAACTGTGTAATTTAGGGATAAACAACATCGTTGTAAATCCAGCAGATGTACCGACAATGGCAGGTGAACGGCTGAGGAAAACAGATGCCGTTGATAGCGGGAAACTTGCAAGAAGTTTACGTGCCGGAGAACTGAAAGGGATATATGTCCCGGACAGCGCGACTACAGAGATACGCTCTTTGATAAGATTGAGAGACTCATTGACGAAAGATCAGACGCGTCACAAGAACAGGATTAAAGCCCATCTGAGATATCTGGGAATTGATATTCCAGAAGAGTTCTGCAGGCCAGGCCGCACATGGACGAACCGGTTTGTATTGTGGTTGAAAGGGTTAGAGTTAGAGACGGAGTATGGAAAAAAGACATTAGACCTGCTCATAGCGCAATACGAAGACCTCCGTGGCCAACAGCTTAAGATGATGAAGGAACTGCGTGTTTTATCTCAGACAGAGCGCTTCGATAAGCCTCTTCAGATTCTTATGAGCATACCTGGTATTGGCCAACTGGCCGGATTGACCATCCTATCCGAGGTAGACGACATCTCCAGGTTCAAGGATGCAGCACACTTTGCATCGTTCATCGGGATGGTCCCCATGTGCTACTCAAGCGGAGAGCATGATGGAACCGGCAATATCACTGTCAGGCGGCATGCCAAGTTGCGCTGGCTTATTGTCGAAGCAGCGTGGATAACATCACGAAAGGACCCGGTTCTGTCTGCTGCGTATGTGGAATACTGCAGAACCATGAAGCCAAGCAAGGCAATCATTAAGATTGCCCGCCGTCTGGTCAATCGTATTTACTTCGTAATGAAGCATCAGCAACCCTATGTTAACTGCTATGTTTCATAAAGAGAAAGAAATCCTGTCTGGTAAGCAGACTTCCTTTGGGAGAGAGTACTTAAATTGGAATGCGGCTTTGTAGTCCGCTCAGCTAAAGTTTGTACCTCCCGCCTCAGTAACCTAATGCAGATACTTGCGGCACTATGTTTAGATGTCCGCTTTGGGAAGTTTGTTTACCGAGGATTTTTATGAGTCTCACAAGCATCGATCTCTACGAGACCGATGGATTGTGATTGTTTCGCTCCAAATCAAACATTTTTCAAATGCTTGATTTATAGCGATTTATTGAAAAAGCTGAAAATTTAATCAACTTTTATTTGGATTTCAACTGGGAATTCCAATTTATCGGTATAACACAAACCCCGGCATCTTGAAAGAATGCCGGGGGTTTGCATCGATAGGGGACTCTCTCCCTCTCAAAACACATGGGGTTAGCACGTGTGCATTTTTAAATAATTGATTTGCATTATCTTATGATAATCACCGTGCTGGGCCCTCTCGTTTTTGACTGGGTTCAGCACACAAGCGTGTTGAACCCTCTTGTTTTTGGCAGGGAGGGGTTAGCACGCTGGCGTTTGGAATACATTATGTGTTAATTAGTTGTGATCGAACGCGTGCTGATCCCTTCATCTTGTTCGCAACTGGAAGCACCAGAAACGCGAAAACCCGGCCGAATGGCCGGGCTGTTCGCGTGTACGTGATCGTAAACAATTATCGAACCAATTTTGATGATTTCAGGGAGGCGTATCTGCTTGGCACTTAATTAGATATTAAATTTTGGCCGGACAGTGTAGTATAGTCATTTTTTGAACACAATGACTCTGTTTTGCTGATATGCTGAAGAATTAGTAAGTTTGTTCAGATAAATCGGAATTGGTCGAACTAATTCCCAGGAAAAGAAACAGTAATCGATACATCGTAGATATGGAATGTGAAAGCGAACTCTATCGCACACTTGGCGCTCTGACCAAAAGGAAAGAGGATTGGAAGGAGAGCATCCCATCCGTTGCGTCTTTGCTTGAAAAGCATTCATTGAAGATTACGGCCAAGGCATTATGGCTGCTCGGCGAGATGGGAATGATTCATCCCGAGGAGATACAGCCTTATGTTGGTCAGATCGCATCATTTCTGGATTCCAGCGATTCTTTATTGCAGGAGCGGGCCCTGAATGCACTGGGTAGAATAGGAAGGGCTCGCTTTGCGAGCATTGAGCCCTATTGGGGAAAAACGTTTGTGCTGGCTAAACATAAGAATCCTCAAGTCAGACTCGCCTTTATCTGGGCATCGGAGAATATCGCCACCAACACTCCAAGGACGTACGAACATAGTTTGCCAGTCTTTGCTGAGTTGCTCCAAGACAGCGATAACAAGGTACGGATAGAGGCCCCGGAGATGTTCCGCGTGATGGGAAAGAGGTGTCCTGAAATGGTGCGTCCTTATCTGGATATCTTGCAGTCATTGGCAGAGAATGATCCCAACCCGGTTGTCCGTATTCATAGCACTGGCGCTATCCGTATTACCAACAAGGGATTGAATGGAGATTAAACATCATTATATCGAGCAAGGAGAGGGATTTCCTCAAAAGCTCCGTGTATGTCTCCGCACACGACGACGCTTTTTGCCTCTGGATAGTTGAATGTCAGGATCTCTCTGTTCATTTGCTGTCTCCATTAATCAGGTTTACTACTACTTTTACCATGGTGTCCATCTCTTCAGTCTTGCTTTCCGCAATCATCAAGGTAAGGGCTACCAAAGCATTGTCTGCTATACGTTTATGGCCATCTGCCGCATACAGGATATGATTGTTTTCCATGAACCAGAGGAACAGTGTAGCGGCAATCCGCTTGTTGCCGTCCGTGAACGAGTGGTTCTTGACAACAAGGTATAACAACATCGCTGCTTTCTCCTCGACGGACGGGTACAGGTCCTTGCCGTCCCAGGTCTGATAGATCTGTCCTATGGAACTGTGGAATGATTGGTCCTTCTCGCGGCCAAATAAGTCGCTGCCGCCGAACTTGGCTTTCAGGCTACTGATAACCTCCATCGCGTTCTCGTAAGTTGCGTGAAAGAATTCCTTGCTAGTCGACTGGATTTCGAGGTCCTGGTAGTCATAACTGTCCAGGGTATCGAGGGCATAAGTATAGTCCTTGACCACATCGAAGATGGACCGGATCTGGTCGTCGGCCGGAGCTTCAAGGTATCCCATCGTGCGGCCCATAACGTCTACAAGCGCCTTGAGGTCATCATACTTCTGCTGGACCAGATTGTTCTTGACAGCATAGCCCTTGATAAGATAGTCCTTGAGGACGGAGTTCGCCCACCGCCTGAATTGCACACCTCGCTGACTATGTACACGATAGCCTACACTGATTATGACATCTAAGTTATAGACAGTTATAGGTTTGTATTTGGAAAGAGTATTATGCACTTTTTGCATATTACTATCATCAAGTTCACCTTCTACCAGTGCGTTTTTAATGTGTCTGGCTATTACGGATTGGTCTTTCTCGAATAAAACAGCCATTTGTGCCTGCGTCAGCCAAACGGTCTCATTTTCAAGTTTAACATCTATACTTGTCCTGCCGTCGGCAGTCTGGTAGAGGATAATCTCTCCTTTGGAGGGAGCAATCAACTGCTTCTGATTTGTTTGTGTCGCCATATTGTTGTAAATTTGAATTGTGGAAAGATTGAGTGTCATAACGGTGCCCGCCACCAATCTGGATGGGAACTACCATACCGCTTTCACGGTATTCGATGACTTCTCTGGGGACTTACGGTCCTCGGCCGGATGGACATTGCGTGACGCCATCGAGCACTATGCCCGGAAGTATGGGATTGAGCAGGGGAGTATCCGACTTATACGCCCTTTCGTCCCGCAGGAAATACACCTGCGAGAGCGCGGAGAACGGATATGAGGGTACGGGGTTGGAGCAACGGATGATCTCAGGTCCAAGCGCCCGCACCACTTGAGGGGTCGGGTACTTTGTCCACATAACGCGTTATGTTGCTCCGTTTGATCGAGGACGGAAAACCTGAGAATTTTCAATTGCAAATATACGATTTGCCGGTAATTATTGCAAATCGTATCGCCTTATCAGTACTAAACAACAAACAGGCAAAAAATACAGTAATCCTGTTAGACCACTGTAAATCAA
>Ga0310786_10001605_pt1 | contig 36355 bp, 36 predicted proteins | sample AusTroGonzalo_MG_FD_203881 | JGI IMG/M metagenome (GOLD analysis project Ga0310786, IMG submission 203881) | Bovine rumen microbial communities from tropical cattle in Woodstock, Queensland, Australia - Gonzalo_03 (v2) (version 2) | ecosystem: Host-associated > Mammals > Digestive system >... | reverse complement strand
AGACCGTCGAATATGCCTGTCGTCAGATCCATCTCATTGGTGCCGATGCCGTTCTCTCGCGGCAGTTTGTCGAAGATCGATGTCTCCGAATAGACATAGTTATCCTCGTAGCGCAGTTGCAGCCAGTGGCGTCGCTGGGTAGGCATCATGACAGCCACCTGCCCCATCCCCTTGAATGCCTTATCGCCCCAGCCGTAGCCGAAGTACGCATCCAGACTGACGTGCTTCCAGAGTTTCTCATTCGTGTGCAGCGGCAGGGCGAAATACAAGCCGTGCTGGAGGTTGTAGTGGAAGATATCCGTCACTTTGCCTATGTCTATCGGGCCTCCGATAGGCATGTACCCCGTGGTGGCGATAGTCAGTCCCCACTTGATCATCTTGACGATAGGCAGGTCTTCCATCCTGTCCATCGCCGCAATGGATGCCGAGTCGGCAGCACGGTTGATGACGGGCACATTCGTGGAGTCGGTAGCCAGATAGGAGAGCCTGCGCTCCACGATCATGCTGGGGAAGACATGTGTGGAGTCGGACTTGACAGCAAAATCCATAGCTACCGTCATGCGTTCGGTCTGTAGGATATTCTGCTCGTCAAACAGTTGCTCTATATGCAACGCGTGAAGGTAGTTGAGGTTCACCTCACGCGGTACGCGTGCCTCGAGGCGCCGCACAGCCCACGTGCCGGAGTCCACCTCCATCTCGCCGATGAACGTCGGGTAGTAACCGTTCTTGGTGCGATAGTGCAGCAGGTAACGTTTGTTGGCTATTGGCTGTTGGCCATTGACTATTGGCTCAATGCTGTCGGCAAGGAAATAGTCGTAATACACCGTGGCGCTCTTTGCCAGCGGGCTGACAAACGCCGTTCCGCACAGTGAGACATTGTTCCGGTAGAAGTCCGCATAACTGCCAGTGAGCGAGAGCACGGGTTCGTAGTCGCTCTCGGTCATCACGCAGCGCGTCTGCTGTTGGGTGAGAGGGGACAGAAATCCGTTGTTTAACTGCGTATTGCCAACCGATATGTACAGTGGCAGAAACATCGAACTGTCCTCACGCGTGATTATTCCGTCCTTGAGGTTCTTCCACAGGAACCGCTCCAGATGTTTGGCTCGGATGTCGGACAGATAGAGGCGTTTGTACTCCTCATAGCGGTCAGTGGCTTGCCCGCCGAGCTGTCGGTCGTTTTGTTCGCGGTTATTGCGCACGAGGTCGATGATCCGCATCGCCTCGTTGTCGTCGGGCATAACCTGTATCTCGCGCAGTCCCTCAACCTTCTCTTGCAGTGCGACATCTATGCCGGATTGCATACCGGGCGTGATCTCAAAGCGCTGTTTGCGATAGCCAACCGCCGATATGACGAGCGTATGCTTCTCTGTGATGTCGGTGCGCACCATAAACAGCCCCTCGTCATTGGTCGTGGCACCAATCTTGGTACCTCTAAGAACGATATTCGCCGCGGGGATCGGTTCGCCTGTGCTGGCGTTGTACACCTCGCCGATGATGATCGTCTCAGCCGCCTTGACTCCGGGAACAAGGAGTAAAGCGCAAAGGATCAACAATACTATGTATCGGGCAGCTCTCATCTGTTTGCAGGGTGGTACTTTAGAACCGCTTGACGCAAGTCTTGTATGTCAAGATGGGTGTAGATCTCTGTGGTAGTGATGCTCTCGTGCCCGAGCATCTGCTGGATGAGACGGAGGTCGGCACCGTTCTGCAGCAGGTGTGTGGCAAAGGAGTGCCGCAGGGTGTGCGGCGAGATAGTCTTGCGGATACCCGCCTCTGCCGCCAGCCGCTTGATGATCGTGAAGATCATTGCACGTGTCAATCCTCGTCCGTAGCGGTTAAGGAAAGCAAAATCCTTATATTCGGGTTTGACATCCAGCCGCGAACGATCCTCCATCCAGTACCCGAACCACTCGATAGCCACCGGCGAGATCGGCACGAGGCGTTGCTTGTTGCCTTTGCCTTCGATGAGCATGTATCCTTCGTGAAGATAGATCCGGCTTAGTTTGAGGGTCGTCAGTTCGCTCACGCGCAGCCCCGAGCCATAGAGCATCTCAATGATAGCACGGTTGCGATGCCCCTCGGGTGACGAGAGGTCGATGGCAGCAATCATCCTGTCGATCTCCTCTATGGTCAGTACCTCCGGCAGATGCTGCTCGCGCTTAGGCATCTCAATGAGTTCGGAAGGGTCTTGGTCAATATAATTGTGGTAAACGAGAAATCGGTAGAAACTCCGTACGCCGGACAATATGCGCGCTTGGGAACGGACATTCTTTACACCGCTCAACACCTCCTGCACAAACCGATGCAGATCATCGGGCGTAGCATGAGCCATATCTATACCTTGTTGCTCACAGAAGTTCTTGAGTTTGTCAAGATCCTGCTCGTAGGCTAATACGGAATTCTCCGAAAGGCCTTTCTCCAGTTTCAAGTATGTATGATACTCTTTCTCCGTGTTCATCGCGCGCGTTGAGAAATAGGTAGAGTATTTCTGTAGTGGAACGAATAAGGCTTCTTCTCTCCTTCCAGAGTGGCTGATCCGTCGAGTATCAACGTATCGCCGGCATAGGCTATAGTGAACTCGCTTTCGGTAATAAGCAGTACGCTATACCCCGTCTCGCCCTTCAGCAGGACATAGCTGCCGCCGTAGTTGTCATCATAATTCACTCCGCGCAGGAAATGCATCAAATGCGCTATAGAATCACTTCGGTACATTCCTGAAGGAAGAAGGGCTTGGGGCTTATCGCCTGCCGGATCGGTGGCAGGCACAAAGATGTCGCTGATATATATGTTCGTCCCTACTCCCTCCATCCGACCGTCTTTATTCAAGCCGACACCTTGGGAATACAGATCAAGACACAGAACATCATAATCTACGCCCTCTTTCTTGTAGTACGGACCGTAGTACTCCAACTGTCCGGAGGTAAGCACGCTATCCAGCACATTATAGCTGATAGGCGTAACTGGGCGCTTGCAGCCGGTCGCCAGGCAGCATACGAGTAGTAGTGACAAGGTTATCTTCCGTGCCGGGATCCATGCAGCCAACGCTCCGAGCAGGAGCACGACTGTCAGCACCAGGACGACATCCGGCAGTTGGATGCTTACGGGGTACGCCGACAGGACGTAGTCTATGCCGTTGCCGAGTTTGAGTAGCCCGAAGTGCTGTTGAGCAGCACATAGCAGTACACCCGCTACTACACCGATCAGCGCACCCGATGCACTGATCAGCCACCCTTCGAACAGAAAGATACGACGGATCATCCGCTCGTCGGCACCTAACGTGTGCAACAGGCGGATATCGTCATTCTTGTCAAGAATAAGCATGGATAAAGAACTGATGATATTGAAACTTGCAATAAGCAGGATAAACACTAATAACAGCGCGGTCAGCCACTTCTCAATCATCTGGATCCGGTAGAAGTCTGCTTGCTGCTCGTAGCGGTTAAGCACGACATAATCCGTGCCTAATATACCCCGGATGGTTTTTTGCACTTTTGCAACCTTTGCTCCCTCCCGCAGCCGCAACTCAAGCGCCGTGGCTTGTTGCTCGTTGTACTCGAACAGTTCACGTGCCAAAGGCAGCGAGATGAGTGTATAGGTATCGTCGTACGCAGTCTGGTTGACAGCAAACACGCCGGCGATAAACACTCCTTTGGTGTGGAAGTTCTCGTCCGGACGCAGCATATTCACCTTGCCGACACGCTTGGGGGCATACAGGTGCACGGGAGAGATGAAGTGTGCGCCGATGCCGATCGTGTTCGCTAAGCCCACACCCATCACGCAGCGTTCGAATGCCCCGTCCCACACGGCATAACTGCCATCGATGATGATGCTGTCAATGGCGGTGAGTTGCTGGTACGTTGTATCTACACCCTTGAGCAGCGCCGGCACTTGCTTGCCGCGGAACTCGACAAGAGCAGTCTCCTCGATGGTCGGCGCGATGATCTCCACCTCCGGCAAGGCGTACAGGGCTTGCACACGTTCGTCCGCGAGGTCAAGCACCTTGCCCTCGGCAGGCGTGATGCGCAACTCGGCATCCAGCTGCGAGAACATCTGCTCCACAGCATCGCCAAAACCGTTCATCACACTCAGCACGCAGATCATCGCCGCCGTGACTACCGCCACAGCAAGGCACGATATGCCCGAGATGATATTGATGGCGTTCTGGCGCTTCTTGGCTACAAGATACCGCCACGCTATATGTGCCTCAACCTTAGCCACGCAGCAGTTCGTCAATATGCTCCATACGTTGGATCGTCTCGTCTGCAAAGAAACGCAACTCGGGAATGATACGCAACTGATGACGCTCCAATGTGCCGAGCTGTCCGCGGATAGCGCCGGTATCGTCGATGATCCTGTTCATCAACTCCTCCTCGCGTTGGTCGGGGAAGATACTCAGATACACACTCGCTACACTCAAGTCAGGCGACACACGCACCTCACTCACTGAGATGAGCACGTTCCCCACCTGTCTGGCGTAACGCAGGAAGATATCGCTTAAGTCTTTCTGTATCAACCGCGCGATTTTGTGCTGTCTTGTCGATTCCATAATCGTTACCTGTTCGTTTTGTTTGTAAATGCGCGTTTTAATACGCAAAACAAGGAAAAGAGAGCGAGCTCTTTTCCTTAAACTATTTCAGTTTTAGCGCCAATGGCTGATTACTTTTTGTGGCGACCTTCGTCAGCTACAGTCAGTTTTTTTCTGCCTTTAGCACGGCGAGCTGCTAATACGCGGCGACCGTTAGCGGTAGCCATTCTCTCCAAAAAGCCGTGTTTGTTACGACGCTTGCGTTGCGAGGGTTGAAATGTACGTTTCATTGTTTTATCTCTTTAGTTCTGTTATAATAATCCTATAATGTGCGTGTAGTGCACGCGAAAATGGGTTGCAAAGATACAATATTTTTTTTATTTATGCAAATTTTTTTGCGTATTTTTTCAAAAAAATTGTTTCGAACTCCCATTTTCGCCTACATGATATGACAAAACGGGTATGAAAGTGTGGCTTTTATGGCACAAAGAAGGCTCCCTGAACGGGAGCCCCTCTCGCATACGCGTGTGTGCGCACGCTTTACCTTAAAATAGATTAAGGTCACTTGGTTAATGAAGAGTGGGATTCTTAGAAGATTATCGACTCGTCCTGAGTTTCCGTGTTCTCAAACCCTTCCTCTTCCTCCTGCTTGGCGTCGTCGCGTTGCTGTTGATACTCTTGCGGACGGTACAGGATCTGGATGTTCTCGGCGATCACCTCCGTCTTGCTACGGCGCTGACCGTCTTTCTCCCACGTGCGCGTCTGCAATTTACCCTCTACATAGAGCTTCATGCTTTTGCGGATGTTCCGCTCAGCCCACTCTGCAAGGTTGCGCCACAGTACGATGGAGTGCCATTCTGTCTTGTCCGGAACTTGCGTTCCGTTCTGCATCGTGTAACCGCGTTCGGTGGTCGCGAGATTGAAATTTGCGATGGCAACACCGCGGTCAAGATAGCGAACATCAGGGTCAGAACCAACGTTGCCAATTAGGATAACTTTATTGACTGAAGACATAATTATGTAAGTTTTATAAAAAAAATCACGCAAAGTTACAAAAAAATTTGCATATTTGCAAAAAAATTCGTAACTTTGTGCGTTTTTTTAACAAAAATATCTTTTTACTGTATGAAAAACATCATTGCAACCCTCATTTTTGCTTGTTTGGCACTCGTTAGTATGCCTATGCAGGCGCAGAAAAATTCTCACGAGTCAGACGCACAGGACTACATCGTCCGCTGTGTGGCTTTTTATAATCTTGAGAACCTATTCGACACCATCCATGACTTCTACGTGCTCAACACGGGAGACACCATTCACAAGAACGACTACGAGTACCTGCCTAACGGCGGTATGCACTGGTCGGGGCTCAAGTACCGTAACAAACTGAAGAATATGGCGTACGCCATTTCGCAGTTCGGCTTGGACAAGACTCCCCTCGGAGCATCTATCATTGGCGTATGCGAGGTGGAGAACATCGGTTGCTTGCAAGACTTGTGCAAGGAGATAGAACATCAGACGGGACGCAAGTATATCCCCGTGTTGGAGGAAGGCCCGGATCGTCGTGGCGTGGATGTAGGCTACCTGTATGACCCGCGTTACTTTGCCCCCTCGGGCAAACCCGTGCCTTATACGCTCAAAGCGCACTATTCCGACGGCGGTGTAGTCCGCAGCCGTTTCCAGCTGTTGCTGTCAGGCTACCTGCTGGATGAGAATCATAAACGTGTACCGGACAAACTGCACCTGATCGTCAACCACTGGCCGTCACGTTACGGTGGAGAGGAGTCGTCGCGCGCCACGCGTGATACAGCAGCTATGCTCTGCCGCCACATCTGCGACTCACTATACCTCAAAGACCCGAAAGCCAAGATCATCATCATGGGTGACCTCAACGATGACCCGTATAACCACTCCTGCGCCGAGATCATGGAAGCACGCAAGAGACGTGAGGAAGTAACCACGCAAGGTTTCTTCAACACGATGTGGTTGCACCTTGACCGTGGCGTCGGTACGCTGATGTACAACGGCACATGGGATCTGTTCGATCAGATCATCATCTCCGAGCCGCTGCTCAACGCGCCTCACGAGCGTACAGGGTGGACGTACTGGAAATCCGAAGTGTTCAACAAACCTTTCCTCACCGTACAAGAGGGCAAGGATAAAGGCGCTCCGCTACGTACGCACAAAGCCGGCGTATGGCAGAACGGCTATGGCGACCACTATCCTACAATGATTTACTTGCTCAAGAACAAATAATGGAAAGTCCGTTAATTCACCGCACTGACGCAATCAAATTGCGCAACTACGGAAGGATACTTCAAGATTTGGTGCAATACGCCACCACGATTGATGACGAGCAGCAACGCCAGGCAGCAACTATATACATAGCGCGCTGCATGAGGCAGAAGAACCAAATATGGAACAAGGATTTTGAATCTGGAGTACAACGGCTCAAAGAGGATATTTATACGCTCTCTGAAGGCAAACTGTCCACTTCCTTCCCGGAATTCGACGAAGCAATGATGCATAATGGTGTCGTTGACCCCTCTCAGAAGAAAGATCCGCGTGCCAAACAGACAAAAAAACAGAAACGCTAATCTGTGCACCGAAGCAAAGCGCCTTTGTCGGGCGCTTTGCTGCTTTATATCGAGAGTAAACCGAAGTAAATCGAGAGTGCCCATTTGACATACTTATTTGATAATTGGCGATTTTTTTCTGCCTTGTGCAAAAAAAACTTGCAAATTTGCGATATATTTTGTATCTTTGTACCCGAAATGTAACATAAAACCCTACACGTATGTTTATTATTGGTATTGCCGGCGGTACCGGCTCAGGTAAGACAACTGTAGTCCGCAAACTCACCGAACGTCTCCCCAAAGGAGAGGTTGTGGTTATTCCTCAGGATTCGTACTACAAAGACAGTAGCCATGTACCCGTCGAGGAGCGTCAGAACATCAACTTCGACCACCCCGATGCGTTTGACTGGACTCTGCTGGAGAAACATATAGCCCGCCTCAAGCAGGGCGAATCCATCGAGCAGCCCATCTACGACTACATAACCTGTACGCGCCAAAAGGAGACAGTGCATATCGAGCCCAAGGAGATTATCGTGGTAGAAGGCATTATGGCACTCAGCGACAAGAAACTCCGCGAGCAGATGGATCTGAAGATCTTTGTGGATGCCGATGGCGACGATCGCCTCATCCGCGTCATCAGCCGCGATGTCGTAGAGCGCGGACGTACGGCTGAAGCTGTCATGGAGCGATACCAACGTGTACTCAAGCCGATGCATGAGCAGTTCATCGAGCCGTGCAAACGCTATGCCGACGTGATCATTCCGCAAGGCGGACATAACAACGCAGCGATCAACATGATGGTTAAGTTCATCAAACAAGAGCTGCGCGAGAGACGAACGAACTAATTCCCGATATATATGAAAAAAATACTATTCACCCTACTCCTGGTGGGGGCTTCCATCGTTTGTATGGCTCAGAATTCCATCGTCGGCGATTGGAAAACAGTGGATGACAAGACAGGCGACAACCTGTCGATAGTAACGATCTACCAAGGCAACGATGGCTTGTACTACGGCAAGATCGCGAAGATTCTGGTCGGAGCGGAAGACGTAGTGTGTACCAAATGCGAAGGCGAGGATAACGGCAAACCTATACAGGGGCTCGTGATCATCCGCGGGATGAAGATGGTGAAAGGCGAACTGCGAGGCGGTAAGGTACTTGACCCGAACGACGGCAAGTTCTACTACGGTAAGATATACCTCAAAAACGGCAAACTTGTACTGCGCGGCTCGCTGGACAAAGCCGGACTGTTCGGACGCAATCAGACTTGGTTGCCCGCCAACCCCTAATCGGCAAAACCGCTAATCCGTGCAGCGCTATCCGTTATATTTAGCCCCGATGGAGGATGTGACAGATCCCGCATTCCGGTTGCTGTGCAAGCGATTCGGGGCAGACAGGGTATATACGGAGTTTGTCAACGCAGATGCAGTCGTGCGGGATGTGGCTTCCACGATGCGCAAGCTGCGCATCAATGACGCCGAACGGCCGGTAGCCATACAGATCTACGGCCGCGAACCCGACTCGATGGCGGATGCCGCCCGTATAGTCGAGCAGGCGCAGCCGGACATCATTGACATCAACTTCGGCTGTCCCGTGAAGAAGGTGGCAGGCAAAGGTGCCGGAGCGGGACTGTTACGCGACGTGCCAAAGATGCTGGCTATCACCAGCGCCGTGGTGAAAGCAGTGCATACGCCCATAACGGTCAAGACGCGGCTGGGTTGGGAAGACAAGCTGCTCTATCTGGAGGACGGTACGCCGTTCATCGTTGACCTGGCAGAACGGCTGCAAGACTGCGGCATAACGGAAATAGCCATTCACGGGCGTACGCGCTCGCAGATGTACCGCGGAGAGGCAGACTGGACGCTGATAGGCGAGGTCAAACACCATCCGCGGATTCACATCCCCGTCATCGGAAACGGTGACATCACCACACCCGAACGAGCCAAAGAGTGCTTCGACAACTACGGAGTGGATGCCGTGATGATCGGCAGGGCGACATTCGGATGCCCGTGGATATTTGAGGATATACGCTGTTATCTTGAAGGCAGACCTGTTCCCCAACGCAGTATGGCGTGGTGCATGGATGTACTCAAGGAGCATGTCAACCGCAGTATCGAATGGGTGGGAGACGAACGCAAAGGCATAGTGCACAGCCGACGCCACTTTGCTGCAAGCCCCATACTCAAAGGACTGCCGGACTTTAGGCAGACACGAATAGCGCTGTTGCGTGCCGATACAAGAGAAGAGGTCTTTCATATAATGGATGATATTGTCGAACAATATGGGCATTAAGCAGTTCATAGACAAATACGCACTCATCCTTTCAATGGTGATAGGTGCAGCCGGCTATTCGTTGTTCAGACACTTGACACCTGTGTTGCCGCCGATGATCGGGCTGATGCTGTTCTTTACGTTCTGCAAGGTTAATCCGCTGGATCTAAGGCTGCACCGTTGGCATTGGCTCGTGTTGTTCACGCAGTTGGCACTTACCGCTGGCGTATATTACAGCACGGTTGCCCTGTGCAGATACTTCGGTGCCACAGCCGACAACACGGCTATAATCAGTGAGGGGCTGATGATGTGCTTCATAATGCCTACTGCAACCGCCGCACCTATCATTGCAGGCAAACTCGGAGGTAGCATTCAGAACCTGACGACCTTCACGCTGCTGAGCAATGCAGCAACGGCAGTGATCGTACCGGCGTTCTTTCCGCTCGTGCACCCCGAAGGAGGATTAACGTTTGTGGCGGAGATGTGGCTTATACTCCGGCGTGTATCGCCACTGTTGCTGTTGCCGTTTGTGGCAGCTTGGGCTTTGCGCCTCGGCTACGATACCGTGCAACGGCACAAAGGGTCGGACAAACGCTTCGAGCTCGCGCGCACATGGGCGCAGATACCATTCTATATCTGGACAGGCACACTGGCGATATTGATGGGAGACATTACATACAACCTGGTGAACGCAGAGTACAGCTGGTGGTCGCTTGCCGTATTGTTCTTCAGCTCGCTCATAGCCTGCCTCTTGCAATACAAACTCGGGCAACGAATAGGCTTTGCCTACCCCGCTCCCAGCAAAGGCAAAGAGTACAAAGACGTAGTCATCAACCCTGCCGCAGTGCCCACGACGATGTCCGGCGTAAGCCGCATAACAGCAGGGCAAGCCTTCGGGCAAAAAAACACCACGCTCGGCGTGTGGATGTGTCAAGCGTTCCTCAACCCGCTGAGTGCCATCGGGCCTGCAGCCTATATAATCTGGCAGAATGCCTTTAATTCCGCGCAGCTATACCGCGCAGCCAACTATAAAAAATAACAAAGCACAAATCACAAATGTCCAAATCCATCCGCATCATATCACCGGCAGGTGCCTTGGATGCCACATTCACAGAGCAGGCGGCAGCACGCTTGCGTGCCGAAGGCTTTGAGGTGACGATTGCGCCACATGCCTTAGGACGCTGGGGACGCTTTTCCGCAACGCCCGAAGAGCGCACAGCCGATGCCGTGGCAGCACTGACTGACCCCGATGTCGGCCTCGTGCTCTGCACACGCGGGGGATATGGGCTGCAGCAGATCATTGACAGGATAGAATCAGGCGTACGTGCGCACGGGTACAACGGCGCAGCAGTGTGCGGTTTCTCGGATGTGACCGAGCTGCACCAACTCATTGCCCGCCTCGGTGGAGTTTCGATCCATGGTGTCATGTGCAAACCGATAGCCACCCTGTCGGATAACGGTGAGCCTTGGCAAGCCCTGCAGCGAATGCTCCATGAGCAGCCTTGCGACTATACGATCGAGCCCTCGCCGCTGAACAGAGTGGGAGAAGTTGCCGGCGTACTCCGGGGAGGGAACCTCGCCGTACTCTGCGGACTGAGCGGCACGCCGTACGACATTCGCCGTACGATAGATGCCGACCGGGAACAGGGCAGATGCTCCATCCTCTTCATCGAAGATGTAGGCGAGTACCACTATAAGATCGACCGGATGCTACACCAACTGCGGCTTAGCGGAGTGTTGGAACGCATAAGCGGACTGATAGTCGGTCAGTTTGCCGACTGCGACGATGATTTGGAAATGGGAGGAACCTTGCCTGAGAGCATAGCCGCCGTAGTAAAGGAGTATGATTACCCCGTACTGTTCGGTTTTCCCGCCGGACACGTGGCACATAATATGCCATTGCCACTCGGTGTGGAGACAGAACTGACGGTCACAAAAAAAGCAGGTCGTGTGACCTGCGCTGCGCTCCCTCTAGGACTTGAACCTAGGACCCCCTGATTAACAGTCAGATGCTCTAACCGACTGAGCTAAGGAAGCATTTTGCTCAAAAGCGGGTGCAAAGATACAATATTTTTTTGATATATGCAAATTTTTCGCACAAAAAGTGCAATAAATAATAAAAACCACAACAATTTGTAATATATGAAACGCATTTTAGGTTTAGGAAACGCCCTTACGGACATGTTGATGCAAGTCTCAGAAGACGATTTGCGTGAACTCAACCTGCCCAAGGGAAGTATGAATCTGATCTCAATGGAGCAGGCGCGCGTCATTCAGTTGCGTTTTGCTTCGGTGCGCAAACACATGGTGGCAGGCGGCTCTGCGGCGAACACCATATCCACCATCGCTGCCCTGGGAGGCAAGGCGGCGTTCATCGGCAAGATAGGCGCGGACGAGGTGGGCGAGTTCTATCGTGATGACCTCGTCAAGAACGGCGTCAAACCGCTGCTGCTCACGCACCCGCAACTGATGTCCGGATGCTCCATCGTGCTCATCACACCCGATGGAGAGCGAACCTTTGCTACGTACCTCGGTGCTTCGGCAGAGATGACCGCGGATGACATCACCAAGGAAGCATTCGTAGGCTATGACATTTTCCATATTGAAGGGTACATGGTGCAGAATCACGCGCTGATAGAAAAAGCCATCCGTCTGGCAAAGGAGAGTGGTTGCATTGTCAGTCTCGATCTGGCTTCGTACAATGTGGTGAATGAGAACCACGCCTTCCTTGAGAGCCTGATCCGGCAATATGTGGATATTGTCTTTGCCAATGAAGATGAGAGCTTCGCTTACACCCACCTCAACCCGGAGGAATCGGCTGAGAAGATTGCCAAGGAGTGCGATATTGCCATCGTGAAAGTCGGTAAACGTGGGTCGTACGTACAGCAAGGCGATGACCGCTACCATATTGGCGCAATCACTACCGCTTGCACCGACTCAACAGGCGCTGGCGACCTCTATGCCGGAGGATTCCTGCACGCACTCGCCGACGGCTTTGATATACATAAGTGCGGCGAGATCGGTACGATCGCTGCCGGCCGGGTGGTCGAGGTCATCGGCACGAAACTCTCCGATGAAAACTGGGATGAGATACGACGCATCTGCGCCCTATATCGTGGTTTTATGATGAAATATACGAACATGTAAATCGAATATATGAAATACTTATATCGCATATATCAATACCTGATAGCTCTGCCGATCTTTGCGTTGATCACTATCTTCACGGCAGTTACAACAATCATCTTCCAGCACTGGCGTAACAGCTGGTGGCTGCACGCCATCCAGGCATTCTGGTCTCGGTCGTTCTTCTACCTGCTGTTCCTGCCCGTGCGTGTCACCGGACTGGAGAATATCGACAGCCATACATCCTATGTCTTTGTGGCTAACCATCAGTCCATGGCTGACGTGTTCCTTATATATGGGTGGCTACCAGTGATCTTCAAGTGGCTGATGAAAGCCGAACTGCGCAAGGTGCCCTTCATCGGATCCGGTTGCAGAGCTGCCGGACATATCTTCGTCAAACGAGGCAACACTGCCGCTGCCGTACAATCGCTCAAGGAGGCGGAACGTGTACTGCACGATGGCGTATGCACGGTGATCTTCCCCGAAGGAACACGCTCCGAGGACGGACAGGTCGGACGGTTCAAACGCGGCGCGCTGCAGATAGCTTTGGACTTGAAGTTGCCGATTGTTCCGATCTCGCTATCAGGGTGTTACGAGGTTATGAACCGTCATGAGTTCCACGCCAACTGGCATCCCGTGCACATGCACGTCGGCAAACCGATAGATATATCCACGCTTGCCGAAGAAGATGTCCCGACTGCTATCGAGCAACTCCGTGAGGCTGTCATCCAAGGTCTGGACACAAAGTAACAGCACGCAAAATACAAAAGTCACAAATTTGTAAAAAAGTCCCGCAAAAATTTGCATTTGTGGGATTTTTTTTGTAACTTTGCGTGGTTTTGTGGGGTGAGTTGGTTATACTCCGCGAAATAGTATATATAACGGACATATTAACAAAAAATTATACGATTATGATGACAATTGACAATTACAAATTCGCCGGCAAGAAGGCGATTGTACGTGTGGACTTCAATGTGCCACTGGACGAGAACGGTAAGATCACAGACGACACCCGTATCCGCGGTGCCGTGCCTACCCTCAAGCACATTCTGGACGAGGGCGGTGCACTGATTATCATGAGCCATATGGGCAAGCCCAAAGGCAAAGTGGCTGCCAAGTACAGTCTCGGACAGATCAAGGATGCCGTAGCCAAGGCTCTCGGCGTTAAAGAGGTTAAGTTTGCCCCGGACTGCGCTAAGGCACAGGCTGAGGCTGCTGCCCTGAAGGCAGGCGAGGTGCTGCTGCTCGAGAACCTGCGTTTCTATCCCGAGGAGGAAGGCAAGCCTGTAGGTATAGAGAAAGAGGATCCCGCATACGAGGCAGCTAAGAAAGAGATGAAAGGTCGTCAGAAAGACTTCGCCAAGGTGCTTGCATCGTACGCTGACTGCTACGTGATGGATGCTTTCGGTACCGCTCACCGCAAACATGCTTCGACAGCTGTTATCGCTGACTACTTCGATGCAGACAACAAGATGCTCGGTTACCTGATGGAGAAAGAGGTGAAGGCTGTGGATAACGTTCTGTCGGACATCAAGCGTCCGTTCATCGCCATCATGGGCGGCTCGAAGGTCAGCTCGAAGATCGGTATCATCGAAAACCTGCTGGGAAAAGTAGATAAGCTCATCCTCTGCGGCGGTATGACCTACACGTTCGCCAAGGCGCACGGCGGCGAGATCGGCGGCTCGATCGTTGAGCTCGACAAGCTGGATGTAGCCCTGGGTGTAGAGGAGCTCGCCAAGAAGAACGGCGTTGAGCTCGTGCTCGCTCCGGATGCGATTTGCGCAGACAGCTTCAGCAACGATGCTAACCAGAAGATATTCCCGTCAGAAGCTATCCCCGAGGGGTGGGAAGGTCTGGATGCCGGTCCGGAAGCACAGAAGAAGTTCGCTGCCGCCATCAAGGGTTGCAAGACGATCCTGTGGAATGGTCCTGCGGGCGTATTCGAGTTCGACAACTTCTGCGGTGGCAGCCGTGCTATCGGCGAGGCGATCGCTGAGGCAACAGCTGAGGGTGCATTCTCGCTCATCGGTGGCGGCGACAGCGTAGCTTGCGTTAACAAGTTCGGTCTGGCAGACAAGGTATCGTATATCTCTACCGGCGGTGGTGCACTGCTCGAGGCCATCGAGGGCAAGGTACTCCCCGGCGTAGCAGCAATTAAAGGAGAGTAAGTCATGGATATTTCAGGTAAGATTATACAGAAACTCCCGCTTCAGTCGGGAGAGTCGAAGACTTCGGGCAAGCCCTGGCAGATACAATCCTACGTGCTCGAGACACAGGAGCAGTATCCGCGTAAGGTGTGCTTCGAGATCTTCGGTGAGCAGCGAATCAAAGACAACCCCTGCGAGATTGATGACCTTGTTACGGTATCTTTTGACATCGAGAGCCGCGAGTTCAACGGCCGTTGGTACACCTCTATCCGTGCATGGAAAGTGCAGCAAGGTATAGTGGATGGCAACGCCCAACCCGCTGCGCCGCAGGAGGCAGCTGCACCGGCAGCCCAGCCGATGCCTCAACCCGCTGCCGCAGCGAACGTGGAGACGTTTGATCCCGCACCTTCGGGCGAATCGACTGACGATCTGCCCTTCTAACACTTCTGTGTATGAGCAGACGAACCATCATATGGCTTCTGATAGCCGTACTGATCCTGACGGGGAGTACGATCTTATGTACTCTCCGTTGGGATGCATGGTTCACTATGCCACCGGAGCCCGAGTGGACGGCAGGCGATACGATCAGTACGCGTTTCGTAACATTCAACAACGATACCACGTATGCTTGCCAGTGTGCTGACACGTTGCATCTGGTGGTGTTGGGCGATGTGCATAACACACTTACACAGTCCGACTATCTGCGTATAGCAGGGCAGTGTCCGGACATGCAGTGCTACGCCCAACTCGGTGACTTCGTGGACAGGGAACAGTTCTACTACAAGCAACTGCTGAAGCACCAACTCGCCGAGACGCCATTCGACTCACTGCCCGTGATGGCTTGCCCGGGTAACCACGAGTACACCAAAGGTGTGCATCGTATGCTTCCTGATTCGTGGTACCAATCGTTCCCTATGCCGTACAACGGCCCAGCGTACGACAAGGGCTCAACCTACTATGTGGATTTCCGCAACATGCGGTTCATAGCCATTGATACCGAAGACCCGCGACTTATATCTGACTACACCCGCATCAATGCATGGACGAAGAACGCCATCCGTTCGGCGTGGCAGCCCTGGGTGGTGGTGATGATGCACCGACCGGTGTTTGCGTCGCGCAAGGGTCGAGCCAACCCTACAGTATGGGTATCGCTTGCATACGCATTAAGCGGAGCGGATGTGATATTCTCCGGTCACGACCACACCTATGCACGCCGTGGCAGTGCGTTCCAAGACGAACATTCGAAGCATACGCCCGTATGGATTGGAGTAAGCTCCACCACGCATGCACGCAAGCCCAAAACACATAGTCGCATGGATACTATCGTTGCCGGCGGGCCGTACTACGAGAACTTACGCATCACGCGTCATGAACTGACCATCCACTCATGCCAACTCGATGGCGTATGTATCGACAGTATCCGCCTCTACAAAAAGTAACCGTTTGTAATTCTTAATTTTAAATTTTCAATCTATCATGAAACTCATCGCTCCCTCCGTCCTTTCCGCCAACTTCGCTGACCTGCGTACTGACCTTGAGATGATCAACCGCTCCGATGCCGACTGGCTGCATGTTGATGTCATGGATGGCGTGTTTGTGCCGAACATATCTTTCGGATTCCCGCTGATGGCTCCGATGCACAAGTATTGCACGAAACCGCTGGATGTACACCTGATGATTGTGCATCCGGAGAAATATGTTGAGCGATTCTGCGACGCCGGAGCGTGGAGTGTGGGATTTCATCTGGAGGCAGTCGATGATCCCCTGCCCATATTGGATCTAATCAAAGCCAAAGGCGTACGCACCTGCCTGACTATCAATCCTGATATTGACGTCAAGCGTCTTGTGCCGTATCTGGACAAGGTCGATATGATTCTGCTTATGTCGGTCTTTGCAGGCTTCGGCGGACAGAAGTTCATCCCCGAGACGATGGACAAGATCCGCTTCATCCGTCAAGAGATCGACCGCCGCGGGCTCAATACCCTCATCGAGATTGACGGTGGAGTAAGTACGCAGAATGCCCACGAGCTGTTCGCTGCCGGCGCTGATGTGCTCGTGGCGGGTACAGCAGTGTTCGGTGCACCCGATCCCGAAGAAGCTATCCGCCAAATGAAAGTTTAAAGTTGAGAGTTGAGTGTTGACGGCTCAGATGCTTCGCAGATATCCGTTCGTTTTTGTATTCCTCGTTACCGCACTTCTGATCTGTTGTGCGTATTATTGGCATTTGCCGTATGATCTCCGCTATGATACCGAGGCGGACTATCCGGATACGTTACGTACCTTCCGCGCGCATGTGCAAGAGCCGCCTGTTCGCAAGCAGAAAGGATGGCTGCTGTCCGTCTCTCTGCCGGAACATTCGCAACAGGCATTGCTGTACCTCAAAGCCGATTCTGCGCAGGTTATACCTGCCATAGGAGATCTATTGCTCGTGCGCACACGCATCACACGCCCACACGCGTTATTCAAAGGTGACTTTGACTATGGCCATTACCTCCGCTTGCAACACAAGGTAGGTATAGGCTACGTCCAGCCGCAGCACTGGCGGCGTATAGGGCATACTCCTGTTCGCACACTGCGCGCCAGAGCAGCTACTGTCCAACAAGCTCTTTCGCAGCGTTTGGCTGACGCAGGGTTGCACGATCAGCCTCTGGCACTCATGTCGGCTGTCATCGTAGGCGAACGCGATGCTCTGGACTCCGATCTACGGCAATCCTTTGCCGCAGCGGGAGCGGCGCATATCCTTGCCGTCAGCGGACTGCATACGGGGATCATCTATCTGGTCATCGTCTCTCTGCTGACCTGCTTCGGTTACTATCGGCCGCTATATGAGCAGCGCATACGGCGTGTTGTACTCTCACTGATTATCATCCTAACGATGTGGGTGTACGCGTTTGTTACGGGCTTATCGCCCTCTGTGATGCGTGCGGTGACTATGCTAACAATCATCCAAGTCGGCTGGATGTTTCGCCGTCACGCTATATCCGTCAATACGCTTGCCGCAGCAGCATGTATCTGCCTTTGGGCAGATCCGCTCAGTCTGTTCAACGTCAGTTTTCAACTCTCGTTTGCTGCCGTATTAGGAATCATGCTGTTAGTACCGTACATGAACAGCTTGTGGGAGCCCTATCGCTATAGCCTTCGGTTCTTGCGCGATCTATTTACCGTTTCCCTTGCCGCTACCATCGGCACGTTGCCGGTTACACTCTATTACTTTAGCCAAGTGTCTCGCTATTTCCTGCTAACCAATCTTATGATTATTCCTGCGGCATATATCCTGGTTACTATTGGTGCCCTCACGCTTCTGCTGGCGCACACGGTTGTCGGCACATGGCTGGCTGTCGTGTTGCAACACGTGAGTAGCGGACTATGCGATTTCGTCGGGTGGATAGAGCACTTGCCGTACGCCACTTTGCAATTGTCTGTCACGCCGTGGATGGTGGTCTGCCTGGTTGTGGCTATCGCTTCCTGTTACCTGCGCATCCGGCAGCAAGACCTTGTGTGGCTTGCTCCGGCTACTGCAGCGGTAGCATTGTTCTGCGTGCTGCATATCTACAACACCCGCCAAAGCCTCAGCGACCACGCTCTCGCCATTCGCGGCAAGACGCTGTATTACAATCATGGCGGAGCAATCACTACATACACAACAAACAGCCGTTATGCCTTCTTCCGCTTCGACAGCCATGACTACGTCTATGCTCCTTATCTATCCGATTATACGGAGCACGCATTGCGTCAGTACTGCATAGCAAACAACATATCGATTTGGGAAAACAACTGATTACCGAATGAAAACAATAGCATTTATCATCAATCCAGTATCCGGAGCCAAGAAACAGAAAGAGGTCAAACGCGCACTGCCGGAACGTATCACCCGTCTCCTGGACAGTACACAATGGAGTGTAACCATCGCGCAGACCGAATATGCCGGACATGCTACCTTGTTGGCGAAGCAGTATGCCACGCAAGGTTTTGATGCCGTGGTGGCTGTGGGCGGCGACGGCACGGTGAATGAGATTGCCTGTGGCTTGCGTGACACGCAGACCGCCATGGCTATCCTGCCTATGGGCAGCGGTAACGGACTTGCCCGGCACCTGCATATTCCGATGGATGTGGACAGAGCCATCCGTCTGCTCAACCACTGCGAGCCGCTACGCATAGACTATGGCTTGGCTAACGATCGGCTGTTCGTCTGCACGTGCGGTACAGGGTTTGACGCTGCAGTGGCTGAACGGTTTGCCGGCAATGCGAAACGCGGTTTCATGACGTATATACGCGCCGTGCTCCGTCTCATATTTACCTACCGCTCACTCAACTACCGTATCTCAGGCGATGGACTGGATGAGACGCATCGCGCCTTCCTTATCACCTTTGCCAACGCCAACCAGTGGGGGAATGCTGCTATCATCGCACCGAAAGCCGACCTGCAAGACGGCAAGATGGATATCATGATTATGTCACCCAACGCACTATGGGGTTCCCTGCCATTGGCAGTCCGCCTGTTTGCCGGGAGCATCGACAAAAGCCCTATGATACAAACACTACGCGCCGGAGAAATCTTTCTCCAGCGCGAATGTGTAGCACCGTTTCATATTGACGGTGATCCTGTTCAGATCGGTCAGGACATCCGTATCCGTATCGTCAAAGCAGGTCTCAGTGTGCTTGTTTAGGCAAGAGCGATGATGGTCTCTTCCTCTGCCTCGCTGAAGGCGAGTTTGCCTTCGCGTGCCAACCAACCTATTGCAAGGTTCAGGTCAGCGTCTTTCAGTTTGGTAGCTTTCTTCAAGGCTTTGCTTGACAAAGCACCATTCTGCAATGCATTCCAAATCTTTCCGGCGTTAGCGCCAATCAATTCTACATTCATGACTTTTCAATTTTGTTAAACGTTAGGGTATATAAATAGTCTCTGTACTATTGTCTTGTTCGTTAGCGTTTAACATGGTATTGATCTTATGCTTGCCACGCGCGGAATGCAAGCGCGGCATTGTGTCCGCCAAATCCGAACGCATTGCTTATAGCATAGCGCAACGTACGTTTTTGCGGTGTATTGAACGTGAAGTTCAGCCTCGGGTCGATATTCGGGTCATCGTCGCCCTCAGCATGGTTAATGGTCGGCGGTACAACTTGGTGGTACAACGCCAGTGTGGTTATCAGGGCTTCCAGTGCTCCCGATGCTCCCAACAGGTGACCGGTCATCGACTTTGTGGATGACAGGTTCAGCTTGTACGCATGTTCGCCGAACGCCTTGATCACAGCCTTAGCTTCCGCCAGGTCGCCAATAGGCGTCGATGTGCCGTGCGTGTTGATGTAGTCCACATCCTCCGGCTTGATACCTGCATCCTTGATGGCATCCAGCATCACACGTGCTGCGCCGTTGCCCTCCGGATCGGGAGCCGTCAGATGGAACGCGTCAGCCGTAGAACCATAGCCTACAAGCTCGGCATAGATATGTGCTCCGCGTTTCACTGCGTGCTCATACTCCTCCAGCATGACACACGCTGCGCCTTCGCCTGCTACAAACCCGTCACGCGATGCCGAGAACGGGCGCGATGCCGTCTTCGGATCATCATTGCGCGTCGAGAGTGCACGCAAGGCATTGAAACCGCCTATGGAAATGGGGCAAATCTCAGCCTCGCTACCTCCGACAAGGATAGCATCCGCCTTACCCAGACGGATGTGATTCATCGCGGACATAAACGCAATGGCAGATGAGGCACATGCAGCCGTAGTGCAGAAGTTCGGGCCCTTAAGGTTCAGACGGATAGCTATGTAACCGGCTGCTATATCCGTTATAATACGCGGAATGAGGAAAGGTGAGTAATGCGGAACACCGTCACCTTGGTGCTCATGTTCCGTTACCTGGTCCTCAAACGTACGGACGCCTCCCATCCCTGAGCCGAAGATCACGCCTATACGGGTGCGATCCTCATCTTCGGACAGTGCTGCATCGTTATACGCCTCAAGGGCTGCAACGTAAGCCAGCATCGTGAATCGGTCAAGCTTACGTTGCTCCTTGAAGTCAAACCAGACATCCGGGTCGAAACCTTTCACTTCGCACGCAAACTGCGAGCGGTGTAATGACGCGTCAAACAAGGTGATAGGCGCAGCGCCGCTCTCACCTGCCATCAGAGCTGACCAGGTGGATGCTACGTCGTTACCTAAAGGATTGATCGTTCCTAAACCGGTGATTACGACTCGTTTTAATGCCATGGGATAGTTGTTGTGAGGATTACTTGTTCAGTGCCTCGGTGATGTAAGCTACAGTGTCACCTACGGTGCTGATCTTCTGGGTAGCGTCGTCAGGAATAGTGATGTTGAACTCCTTCTCAAACTCCATTACGAGCTCTACTACGTCCAGCGAGTCTGCATTCAGATCGGCTGTGTAGGACGACTCCATGGTAACTTGCGACTTGCTGACACCTAACTTCTCAACAATGATGTCAATAACTTTCGATTCAATTTCAGACATAATCTTGTATGTTTAAATGGTTAATTATATTCTGTTATTGCACAAAGCGACTACAAAGTAACGGCTTTTTTATTAAAAAAGCAAATATTTGCGCATATTACGCACAATTGCTGTGCAATTAAATCTTTTTTGCTATATTCACACGCTAAAACGCCGCGCAATATCTTCTGCTGTAAGCAGAATGACGATCGTCTTGCCGTCGGGTGTGATGCGGTGCGAGGGCAGCGCAAACAACCTGTCCAGTATATCGTTCATCTCAGCTTCGCTCAGGCTCTTTCCTGCCGGGATAGCGGCACTCTGCGCAAGCGTCAAAGCAATACGCTGCTGCATATCTCCGCGCACGTCACTCTGCCCGTCAGCCGAGCGCGCTATGATGGCACGCAGTGCCGTTTCGGCATTGTGATTGCCTAACACCGACGGCAGCGCGGTTATATCGTACGCGTTGGCAGATGTTCGCTCCAGTTCAAACCCAACAGACCGCAGGTCAGGCAGCAACGCCTCCAGCACGAGCTGCTCGTCGGCGCTTACCGTGAGTTGCTCCGCAAACAGCAGCTGCTGGCTCGCACTGCGGTGACTGTGCAGTTGCTCGATGAGCTGGTTATATAAGATGGTTACGTGCGCGCGGCGCGCATGAACAAGCATCAACCCGCTCTCTGTAGCACAGCATATATATCCTCCCGCCACGGCTTGTGGTTTGAGTGCCTCTGGTATCTGTATCTGCTCGTGCGGCATATCGGCTTGTTGCGGCTGCTTGAGCGGCTCGTATAACTCCTGCCAATGCGGCATGACGCGCTCGCTCTGCGTAGCGTGGTGGCTATCCCGCTGCGGCGAGAACGGATTATAGCCGGTTGTCAGATGCAATTCCGGCATCTTGGCACCGGCGCGCATCCGCTCATCGGATACGGGGATCTCGATGTCACCGCCGAGGAAGTCAATCGAAGGAACGACATTGAACTTGCCTAACGCTGCACGGACCGTTGCTGCCAAGATCGGGAAGATAGACTGCTCGTCAGCGAACTTGATCTCCGTCTTCGTCGGGTGAACATTCACGTCAATCTGCTCCGGCGCTATGTCAAAATAGATGAAGTACGGAGGGAGTTGCTCAGCCTGCAGCATCCCCGTGTACGCCTGCATCACGGCCTTATGGAAATAGGGGTGACGCATATATCGTCCGTTGACGAAGAACAACTGTTGCGCCTGCTTCGATGCCGCCTCGGGCTTGCCTACGAACCCGTGGATATTCACCAGTTCGGTCTGCTGTTCAATCTCCAGCAGTTGGGAGGTATAGAGTTTGCTTTTGCTCTTGCCGAACACGCTCTCTATGCGCTGCTTGTGCGTACCTGCCGGCAGGTCATACACGATCTCATCGTCCGCCGCAAACGTGAATGCCACCTGCGGATAGACCAGCACGATATGCTGGAATGTGGTGATGAGATTCTTCAGCTCAGTCTGATCGGATTTCAGGAACCGCCTGCGTGCCGGCACGTTGAAGAACAGATTCTGCACCTGTATGCTCGTGCCTAATGCGCATTGACATGGCTCCTGCCGTTGCACCTGCGAACCGGCTATCTCTATCAGAGAGCCCATCTCGTCATCCGCACGGCGGGTGGTCATCTTCACCTGCGCCACAGCACAAATACTCGGCAAGGCTTCGCCGCGGAATCCCATACTACGCAGGCTGAATAGATCCTGTGCGTTGCGTATCTTCGATGTGGCGTGACGCTCAAATGCCATGCGCGCATCGGTAGGCGACATCCCGCTACCGTCGTCTGTTACTTGAATGAGGGTCTTACCGGCATCGCGAACCAGCACACGAATAGTATGAGCACCCGCATCCAGCGAGTTCTCCACCAACTCCTTCAGGCAGGATGCCGGTCGCTGAATGACCTCACCCGCAGCAATCTGGTTGGCGACACTATCCGGTAACAGCCGTATTACATCCATCTCACAACAGCCAATAGAACACGATGATCAGTAGTGCTAACAGCACGATCCAGAACGTCAGTTTGGACTTGTGCTCCGTGTCGATACGCAGCTTGGTCTGCGCTTCATGCGCCTCACGAAACGAACCGCGGTGTAGCGTCGTCACATGCTCCGCCCGTTCACCGTCATTGCGTTCGCCCGCTGTTTGCTCTTTCTGTTCGCGCAAAGCCTGAAGGCGCGCAAGTTTTTGCTTGCGCGCCTCTTTCTCTTCATCGTAGTAGATAGGACGATAGTCCCACTCACGAGGTTTGTTTACTTTCGGAAACAGTACCGACATTACTTCACGATAGCCAGGAAGTCAGCATCCTCGGCGAACTTCGCGAACTCAACGTCGTTGGCTGCCTTAGCCTTCAGGCTGGCGTCCTGAGCAATAGCGTTCTTCAGGTTGCTCAGCACGTCGGCACGGTTGTTGGTGCGTGCACCTACAACGGCTTTCAGGTAAGCGGTCGTTGCGTTCGGCTCAGCAACTGCATCCAGAGTCTTCTTGGCAGCAGCATAGTCCTCAGCAAGAATCTGCTGAACAGCAGCGTTGTTCGTTGCACTCTGGCCATAAGCACCGCGAGCTTTCTTGTAGTCACCCTTCAAAGTATAGAGGGTACCCATAGCAGCAGCGAGGTTAGCCTGTGTGCCACCGGCCTTGCCCAGGTACTCTTCAGCTTTCTTCAGATCACCGTCAGCCATAGCAGCTACACCTGCGTTGTAGTTAACGTCAGCGTTAGCCGGCTCAAGCTGCAGAGCGCTCTGGAAGCAACGACGTGCCTCAGCCACGTTGCCCTCCTGCAGGTAAACCATACCGAGGTTGTTGAAGCCACGGAAGTCGCTCGGGAAGAGCTCGGTGCAACGCTTGTAGATAGCGATCTTCTCAGCGCGGTCGTTGGTCAGCGTAGCAGCGTAGAGCAACTCTTCGATGGTCAGAGCAGCAGGATCGTTTTTTGCCAACTCGCGGATCTCGTCGTCCGACTTGCCGATAAGGTCGGTGGTCAGGATCAGACGGCTGCGACGAAGGGCAGGCAGAATCTCGTCAGCGATGTTCTTGTATGCAGCGGCAATATTCTTAATCTGTGCCTCACGCTCCTCAGGATCACTGTACATCGACAGCACGCGCAGAACCAACTCCTTGTCTTGGATATTGCTGTTCTCCAGGGCAGCCTTGAAGCCTTCCCAGTCCTCAGCGGTAATGTTGCTCTCGATAGCCTGATCAATCTTGTTCTTCTTCAGATCCTTTGCAAGGAACTTCTGAGCTACGTCCTGACGGTTCTTAGCCAGTTTCTCATTCAGAGCCTGTGCGCCGTCCGGCGAAGCATAACCTGCAACTTCCAGGCTATGGATAGCCTTGCGCTCGTTGGCGTTAGCCTCCTTGATAGCCTCCTGCAGGTCTTTCATCTGCTGGCTGGTGGTCTCCGAGTTGCGGAGTGTAGCCTGCTGGATGAGGAAGAGAATGTCAGCCTCCTGCATCTGTTGGATAACGCGCTGGAACTTGTCAGCGGTAATCTGAGGTTTGTTGTCCTTAGCAGTAACGTGCTTTGCGGTCGTATTCAGACCTTCGGCAACCAACATATCCGGAAGTTCTACTTCCTTATTGCCTACCTTGGCATCAAAGCGCAGGAACAACTTCGTGTTCTTATCCATAGCGCCGTTGTACGGGAACGTAGCGTGCTGACGGTAGGTTCCGCCTTCATTGCAATTAACTACTGTACCGTTCTCTTTGGCCTTCTCGCCTACGTACGTTGCAGGCTCACCCAGGATCTCCTGGTCACCGCATTTCAATACGGGAGTAACAACCAATACGCCTTTCTTGGCGAACTTCTTCTCGGGGAACGTACCCGTGATGTCAGCATCAACCTTGTCGCCCACTACTGCCAGAGGACTCGGGTTTACTTTTACCTGCTCGGGATTAGGAACAGATTTACACGATGTCAGGATTGCGGCAGCAATCACTGCAACCATAAGAATTTGTTTTTTCATACCTTGTGAATTATTGTATTTTTTAGTTTGTTAGTCGCGCCTTACTACGCTTCTTCGCACACGGATAACGCCCGCGGAAAGCGCACTACACTCTCAATCGGCTGCAAAGTTACTAAAAATATTTGAAAAATGCAAATTTTTAGCGATTTTTTTTACAAAAATAATATTTTTAGCCTTATTTTTTCATATAAATAGTCTGTTATTAGGATATTTGAAATATTTTTTGTATCTTTGTAGGCTGAATTATTACCGCGTGTGTAAATGAATAAAATCAGATTACATATCTCCTTGTTCATCGCAGTGCTTATGCTGTGTTGCGTCTCCTGCACCAAGCAGAAGCAGGAGCGTGCCGCGCAGCAGCATGTCAATCTTGCCTCCGAGCTGATTGAGCAGCATCGCTACGAAGCAGCACTCCGGCAGATTGATAGTGTGCACGCACTCTACCCCAAGCAGGTTGCACAGCGGCGTGAGGCGAAAGCGCTCAAGGATACTATCGTCTATCTGCAGTCGCAGCAGACGCTCCGCTACGCTGATTCGCTCCTTCAGCCCCTGCTCCCCGAGGCGGATAAGCTGCTCAAGCAATTCCGCTTTGAGAAGAACGATTCCTACGAGGATCACGGTCACTACGTCTATCGCAACCTCCAAACGGGCTGGAACACCAACCGCTGTTTCCTGCAGGCATACGTCTCCGACGACCGCAAGACGCTCGTCAAAAGTTACTACTACGGCGCCAAGCAGATCAGGCAATCCGGCATCGCACTCCAGACCGGTGACCAAGAGATTGAGCTCCGCGGGCAGAATCACGCCTTTGAGGTTGAGGGCTGGCATGAGATTCTCACCATCGACGACGAGCAGGCGCTCGAAGTGCTGAACTTCGTATCCTCGCACCTCGCCGACCGGATCCGCGTCACCGCCATAGGCGAAAGCGGCAAGTCCGTCTATTACCTCTCCGACAACGAGAAGCAGGCGCTCGACCAGACCTACCGCCTCGGATTGCTCATGCGCGACATCGACAACCTCGAACAGCAGATCCGACTCGCCTCGCAACGTATCGAACATTTTGAATCCAAACGCCAATGAATACCTACGAAAGTCATATAGCCAAAGTGGCAGCCGACGCGTCGGCAATATACGCAGTCATTTCCGATCTGCGTAATCTCGAGCGGGTGCGCGACCTCATCCCGCAAGACAAAGTGCAAGAGTTTGAGACCGACGCTGACTACGTTCGCCTCAAGGTCGATGGCCTCGGGCAGAAGATCATCATCCGTATCGTGGATCGTATAGAGAACGATACCGTCAAGTTCGGCATCGAGAACCTGCCGATGGACGGAAACTTCTGGATTCAGGTCAAGCAGGTTGCTCCCCGTGACAGCCGGATCAAACTCACCCTGAAAGCCGAGTTGCCGATGATGATAGCCAAGATGGCAGGCAAAAAGATACAGGAAGGCATCGACCAAGCTGCCGACATGATGGCGCAGATGCCCTTCGAGCAGTGGGCTCATTAATCCAGATAATCCAGAAAAACCAAATACGCCCTATGGCAAACAAACAACGCAAACGTACAGGACTGCACCGCGAGGGACGAAAGATGCTCCTCGTTGTAGCACTGGTGGTATTTATCATTAACATCGCCGCATATTTCTACTGGCCGCATTGGATCTTCGCCACGCTGTTGGCGTTATCCGCTGTGGCGTTGGTGTTCGTCGTGTATTTCTTCCGCGACCCCGTGCGCATCTTCACCATCGATGATCCCGATTACCTCGTTGCCCCGGCGGACGGCAAGGTTGTAGTCATCGAGCCCGTGATGGAGAACGAGTATTTTCACGAGCAGCGCCTGCAGGTCAGCATCTTCATGTCGCCGTTCAACGTGCACGCCAACTGGTATCCCTGCGAGGGAACGATCCTCGTCTCCGAGCACCAGGCCGGTAACCACAAAGCTGCATGGCTGCCGAAATCCTCTACGGAGAATGAACGCTCGCTCGTAGTCATCGAGACGAAAAACAAAGCCATCATCGCCGTGCGTCAGATCGCCGGTGCTATGGCACGACGTATCGTCACCTACGCCCGCGCTGGCAAGGAGTGCCACCGTAACACCCATATGGGCTTTATCAAGTTAGGCTCACGCGTGGACCTCTATCTCCCGCTCGATACCGAGATGTTCGTCGAGATGGGCGACAACGTCCGTGGTAACCAGACCATCATCGCCAAACTCTAACCACTTAAATAATACACACCATGAACAAGTTCGAAGAACTCTTTGCGCAATATCCGTTTGCGCTCAATGACGAGCAAGTAAAAGCTCAAACCGCTGACATCATCGCCAAGCACGCTGCCGAGAACAACAACGCAGCCGTTTGGAAGCAGTGTCTGCATCAGATCGACCTCACCACCCTCATGGGTGACGACACCTACGCACGCGTAGAGAAGATGGCTGCCTGCGTCAACCACTTCGCGGATCACTATCCCGCACTTAAGGACTTCAACGTAGCATCTATCTGCGTGTATCCCGCTCTCGTGCCTGTAGTAAAAGCTAACCTCAAAGCCCCGGGCGTAGGTATCACCTCTGTAGTAGGCGGATTCCCTGCTGCACAGACCTTCATCGAGATCAAGGTTGCCGAGGTGGCTATGGCTGTTAAGGAAGGTGCTACCGAGTGCGACATGGTTCTCTCGCAGGGCAAGTTCCTCGAGGGCAAATATCAGGAGTGCTTCGACGAGATCGCCGAGCAGAAAGCTGCCGCAGGCAACGCGCACTTCAAGGTGATCCTCGAGACCGGTGCTCTAAAGACTGCCGAGAACATCTGGAAAGCATCGATCCTCGCTATGGCTGCAGGTGCTGACTTCATCAAGACCTCTACCGGCAAGATCGCTGTCAATGCTACTCCTGAAGCTACATTCATCATGTGCCAGGCTATCAAGGCGTGGAAGGAAAAAACCGGTGCTATCGTCGGCTACAAACCCGCCGGAGGCGTTTCGACCACCGATGAGGCTGTGGCTCACTTCACCCTCGTTAAGGAGATCCTCGGTCAGGACTGGCTGAACAACAAGCTCTTCCGCTTCGGCGCCAGCCGATTGGCAAACAACCTGCTCACCTCCATCGAGGGCAGCGAACAGAAATATTTCTAAATAGCTAAATGTCCAAATGGTTAAATCATACGGCGTAAGCAGATCGTTTGAGGCTGTAGGCCGAAATAAGAAATGACCAAATGGTAAATGAATAAATGGTAAATGAATAGGATCATCTCTAAAAGATTCTTCTCTGACAATGTAGCGGAGCTCGTCGTTGAAGCTCCGCTCATTGCCAAGAGTCGCCGCGCCGGACATTTCGTCATCGTCCGCGTGGATCAGCAGTCCGAGCGCATGCCGCTCACCATAGCTGATGCCGACATCGCAGCCGGCACGATCTCCCTCGTCGTACAACGTATAGGCGTCTCCAGCGCCAAACTCTGCGCTATGAACGCCGGCGACTACCTCGCCGATGTTGTGGGGCCGCTCGGACAGGCTACACGTATCGAAAACTACGGTACGGTGGTCTGCGCATGTGGCGGTGTAGGTGCTGCACCGATGTTACCTATTGCCCAGGCACTCAAACGTGCCGGCAATCGCGTCATCACCGTGCTCGCAGCGCGTAACAAGGATCTAATCATCCTCCACGACGAGCTGGCGGCTACCTCCGACGAGGTCATCATCATGACTGACGACGGCTCGGCAGGCACTAAGGGGCTTGTGACCCAAGGTATAGAGATGGTCGTAGCCCGCGAGAAGGTCGATAAGTGCATCACTATCGGGCCGGCGATCATGATGAAGTTCGTCGCACTGACCACGAAGAAGTACAATATTCCCACCGAAGCCTCGCTCAATACGATCATGGTCGACGGTACGGGTATGTGCGGCGCATGCCGCGTGACGGTCGGCGGTCAGACGAAGTTCGTCTGCGTTGACGGTCCGGAGTTCGATGCCCATCAGGTGGACTTTGATGAGATGCTTTCGCGTCTGCGTTCCTACAAACCCGAGGAAGCCGCCGCGTACGAGAGGTTTCAGAAATCAGCTGTCAGCAGTCAGTTAACACCGAAAGAGCGTGCATCGATTCCAAGAGTGAAGATGCCCGAACTCGCTCCCGAAGAGCGTGTTAAGTCGCTCCACAAAGAGGTAAACCTCGGTCTTACGCCCGAGCAGGCACTCACCGAGAGTCATCGTTGCCTGAGTTGCAAGAACCCGGGCTGCGTCAAGGGCTGCCCTGTGAACATTGATATCCCTGCGTTCATCAAGCAGATCGAGCTCGGTGATATCAACCGCGCGTCGGATATCATCCACGCCTCCAGTTCGCTGCCTGCGGTCTGTGGTCGTGTTTGCCCGCAGGAGAAACAGTGTGAGGCGCAATGTATCCACTTGAAGATGGGTCACCAGCCTGTCGCCATCGGTTACCTCGAGCGCTTTGTCGCCGATCATGCTGACAGCAGTCAGCAATCAGCAACCAGCAATCAGCAGTCAGCAATCAAAGTGGCGGTTGTTGGCAGTGGTCCTGCGGGTCTCACCTTCGCAGGTGATATGGCAAAGTACGGCTACAAGGTTACGGTCTTCGAAGCCCTGCACGCCATTGGTGGCGTGTTGAAATACGGTATCCCCGAGTACCGTCTGCCGAACGCTATTGTGGACAAGGAGATTGACGGTCTGCGCCAACTCGGCGTAGAGTTCGTTACCAACACGATCATCGGCAAGACAGTCACCGTCGAGGATCTGCAGGCTGACGGCTACAAGGCGATCTTCGTTGCCTCGGGAGCCGGTCTGCCGCGATTTATGGGAATCCCGGGTGAGAACCTCAACGGCGTGATGTCGTCCAACGAGTACCTCACGCGCGTGAACCTTATGGATGCTACCAGTGCTGCTACCGACACGCCGGTGCTGTATGGCAAGAACGTGCTCGTCATCGGTGGCGGCAACACCGCCATGGATGCCGTTCGTACCGCCAAACGCCTCGGCGCAGAGCACGCTATCATCGTCTATCGCCGTAGCGAGGACGAGATGCCTGCCCGTCATGAAGAGGTCGAGCACGCCAAAGCCGAAGGCATAGAGTTCATGACCCTGCATAACCCTATCAGCTACCAGGCTGACGAGAACGGCCGCGTCAAGGAAGCTACGCTGCAAGTCATGACGCTGGGCGAACCCGATGAGTCGGGACGCCGCTCGCCCGTGCCTGTAGAAGGGAAGACTATCACCGTACCGGCTGATATGGTGGTTGTTGCCGTAGGTGTATCACCGAACCCGATCATCCCGAAGTCCGTGGCAGGCCTCGAAGTGTCGCGCAAGGGTACCATCGTTGTGGATGACTCGATGCGTTCCTCACTGCCGATACTCTACGCCGGAGGCGACATCGTCCGTGGCGGTGCAACAGTTATCCTCGCCATGTCTGACGGTCGCAAAGCTGCCGCCGCCATGCACGAAGCCCTGCAAGCGCAATAACAGTTTAACGGCTTAACGACTTAACAAAAGCGGTGGTCAGTCTTGACCACCGCTTTAAGTTTGCCCATAACACTCTTATTGGAGACTCTCGAGCGGGGCTAGTATAGGCGTATAGACCAGACGTATCGAGCGGCCGTATCTGCGGCTATGTGCCGCCATACTGATCTTGTCGGGCTCAAAACCGAAACGCCAGGCTTCTTCCTTATTCTTGATGGTCGATGACCAGTAGTTACCGAACACGCCCACCTTGCCCACTTGCCCGCTTACATTGCGGTAGCCGGCTGCGGGGATGAAGATCATAGAGCCATTAGGACCGATAACCTCATAACCGTTTCCGACCCACGACCATGCGCAGTACTTGCTCAGTTCTTCCCATTGCGAGATCGAAGGTATACGCTTCTTGAATTTCTTTTTGGCAGTCTTGAAGTCCATCAACCCCTCTTCGTTCTCGGCTTTCCACAGCGTACCGCTGGGCAGACCCAGATCAACATAATTCTCGCCTGCGATTCTCATTATTAGCTGATCGTGCAGACTCGGTTCGGATTCATTGGCCTCGACCGCATGGTGAGTTTTCTTAGGATGTTTGTGCGCTTCTTGGTGCTGCCCAGTCTCTTGTGCGGCAGCTTTCAGCGAATCGGCTTGCTGCAACAGAGCTTTCAGTGAATCGGCTTCTGTAATCAGCAGGGCATTCTCCATCATGATGTCTTCCGACACTTTGCCCGTGTGCTCCAGCACCTGCATAGCTTGCAGCAAATCGTCCTGCATCTTGTTGCGGCGCATCAACAAGAAACTCATCATTGTCGAGAAGATGCTTAATACCAAACAGACGATGAGTAAGACCTTTAAAAGTTTTTCATTTTTCATATTTCGGTTGCTTATTATCGGAATAGTTTTTCTACTTCATACGCCAATCACAACTATCAACCTGCAAAAATACGAAAATTATTTGATATTTGCAAATTTTTGAATTATTTTTTGCCTCAAGGTAAAAAAAAAGTGTTTTTTTTTGCAAATGTCGTTTATTTTTCGTACCTTTGCGTGCACTTTTTGAACAGCAATCACAAATCATAAATCACCACGGCTCTGCCGATCGATAGAAATCACAAATATACTGATGTCAGTACACGTACAAAATACACGAATGACCACCACGCGCATCCGGGGGATGAAAGGCGTGGATAAGATAACGATGCTCACCTCGTATGACTACACGCTGGCGCGTCTGGCAGACGAGTCGGGCGTAGAGATGCTCCTCGTTGGCGACAGCGCCTCGAATATCGTCTGCGGCAATCAATATACGTTGCCTATCACCGTGGATGAGATGATCTTCCTCACCAAGGGCGTAGTCCGCGCTGCGCAGCACGCGCTGGTTGTAGTAGATATGCCTTTCGGTTCGTATCAGGTCAACGATGACGAGGCGGTGCGTAATGCTATCCGTATGATCAAGGAGAGTGGCGCTGATGCCGTGAAGCTGGAAGGCGGTCGGGAGGTAGCCGATGCCATACGCCGTATGGTAGTAGCCGGCGTGCCGGTCTGCGGTCACCTCGGACTCACGCCGCAGAGCGTCAACCAGTTCGGCGGCTATGGCTTGCGCGCCAAGGAAGAAGCCGAGGCAGAGAAGCTCATCGCCGACGCCAAGCTCCTGGATGCAGCCGGTTGCTTCTGCATCGTGCTGGAGAAGATCCCCGCGGCTCTTGCCGAGCGCGTGACGAAAGCCGTCAGCTGCCCGACGATCGGCATCGGTGCAGGTGCAGGTACGGACGGCCAGGTGCTCGTGCTGCATGACATGCTCGGACTGAACGAAGGCTTCAAGCCGAAGTTCCTCCGCCAGTTCGCGCACCTCGCCGAGCCGATACACCAAGCCGTAGGCGACTATGTCAAGGCGGTGAAAGATGCATCGTTCCCGTCAGCTGAGGAGAGCTATTAGCAGTCGCCATATATGGGCGGCGAGACAGACTATTCATTAACCCATTAAATATCAACCGTATGAACAAGAAATTCATTTGCCCGATCTGTGGTTATGTACACGAGGGCGCAGAGGCACCGGAGCGTTGCCCGCAGTGCAAACAAATCGTTGAGTGGAAAATTGCCGACGAGAGCAAAGGTCTCGTTTGGGCTTGCGAACACGTACTTGGTGTAGCTAAGGACGAGCAGGATCCTATCATCCGTGAGGGTCTGCGTGCGCACTTCATGGGCGAGTGCACCGAAGTAGGACAATACCTGGCTATGGCTCGTCAGGCCGACCGTGAGGGCTATCCTGAGATCGCTGAGGCATTCCGCCGTTATGCGTTCGAGGAGGCAGATCACGCTTCACGTTTTGCCGAACTCCTCGGTGAGCTTGTTTGGGATACGAAGACGAACCTTGAGAAACGTATGATGGCTGAGGCCGGTGCATGCGAGGACAAGCAGAATATCGCCAAACGTGCCAAAGAGCTGAACCTCGACCCGATCCATGATACCGTTCATGAGATGGCTCGCGACGAAGCACGCCATGGCGCAGGATTCCAAGGCTTGTACAACCGTTACTTCAAGAAGTAAGCAGCAATCAGCAGATGTATTACATCCAAAAGACACTGACGATCTCGGCGGCGCATAACTTGAAGCTGAGTTATGAGAGCAAGTGCGAGCAGTTGCACGGCCATAACTGGGTGATCACCGTCTATTGCAAAGCCAAGGAACTTAATTCCGACGGTATGGTGACGGACTTCACGCACATCAAGCGCGTGGTGAAAGACACCTTCGATCACAAGTACATCAATGACGTACTGGATGTCAACCCCTCGGCGGAGAATATCGCCCGCTGGATCTGCGACCATGTAGAGAACTGCTACAAGGTCAGTGCGCAGGAGAGCGAGGGAAACATAGCCATCTACGAGAAAGATTAGCTGTCAGCAGTCAGTAATCAGCTATCAGTGATGTACCGCGTCAACGAGATCTTCTATTCGCTGCAAGGCGAGGGTTACCACACGGGGCGCACGGCGGTGTTCGTGCGCCTCGCGGGGTGTAATCTGCGTTGCCCGTTCTGCGACACGGATTTCTCGCACTCCGAGCCAATGAGTGCCGATGCGATTGCCAAACGGGTGTTTGCCTACAGCACCTCGCCGGACACGCTGATCGTGCTCACAGGCGGTGAGCCGTCGTTGCAGGCGGACGAGGCGCTGACCAAAGCCCTGCACCGCCACCATCAGACGCTCACCATCGAGACCAACGGCACGCACCCGCTGCCCGACGGGATAGACTGGATAACGCTCTCCCCGAAAGCCGGTGCGGATGTGGTGCTCACGCACGCCGACGAGGTGAAGGTCGTCTTCACGCCGGATACGGTGAACGATCTGCCGCGATGGGCAGCGTTCCCCGCCAAGCACCATTACCTGCAACCCTGCTCCTGTACGAATACCGAGGATGTTGTTCGTTACATCCTCGGCCATCCTGAGTGGCGCCTGTCATTGCAGACGCACAAGTATATCGATATCCGATAATTCTCCTAAAAGTTGTACTTCGTCATCAGTTGCACGCGGTGGTTCGTCACCCAGTGCAGCCCATTCTCTGCCAGTCCGTTTTGGGCGTTGATGCCTTGACTTGCATCGCCGTAATGTACGGATGTGATCTCGTACTCCAAGCCCAGCTGGAACTTCCCGACCGTATATAACAACGTCGGACTCAGACGCCACATCTGCCGCATGTTATTCGGGCGTGCCGTGAAGTATTCCGTCTTGTCTATCTTGCCGTCAGCATTGACATCCACAAGCGGGTCTTTCGTTCCGAAGTTATGGATATATCCACCGAACAGGATTCCCTGTAACTTCTGCGGGTGTTTGTCTTCCTGTGCACCTACTTTTCCGCCATATACGATGCTCACCCAGCTTGTGCTGTGGCGTATAGGCGTATATTCCCATGAGCCGTCGGCATTCACCGCCTTGACGCCATAACCGCCGTTCATATTCATGTGTTCTCCGGCTTCGGCAAAGATACTCTTTGCCTTGATCGAGAAATCGCCTTTCTTATACTGGAGATAGACAAACGGGGATGCTGTCGTGATACGGTCTTTTACGTTGACTTTTACGCCATTAACAGTTCCTTGGTGTCGCGGGCTGATACTCAGTACGTCTGCTCCGGCACGCATCAGGAATCCATTCGTGTGGACACTCAATCCCAAGTACGCTTCCGGCGTCTTTGAGTACGCGATATACTCTCCCGACTGCACGTTATCCGGTCCTGTGGACAAGTACTGCATCTGCCAGAGCAGCGAACCCGTCAGCGTCACGTATTTACCCAGCCGTGCATCCAGCTTCACCTGCGGGCTGCGGTTGAACGGCCCGAAGGGTGCACCGCTGTTCAGGGCGATGACGTCGCACAGATCGGCTGCCATAGGGTGCCAGGTTTGACCGATAGTAAGGTCCACGCGCGCGTAATCCTTATTATTCATCTTCAGACTATCCCATGCCATCGTCATATATGCCTGACGCAGACGCAACTGCGCTACGCCTGACAGCGAGTGAGTCTGACCGGTCTTGGAGCTCAACCCCGCATAGAAGTCCGCTTCGATCTTGCCGCCGAATTCCGTACCGCGCCACTTGTAGTCCACAATATTCACACCCACACGGGTGGTCAGACTCAGGAATCGGAATGTGCTTACGGCATTCAGGTCTTGCCGCTCCACGCCGGAGATGGCAGCCTCTTCGGGCTTCTGATTCCAGCTCTCATCCTTCGGCTGGTAGTTGTACATGTCACCCGTGCCGGAGATTGACTCACGACTATCGTAGGTGAAGTAATTACGGATGAACCCGTACACCTTGAAGTGCTGCTTCAAATGCGAGGTGAAGGCCTCTTTCTTCTCCTGCTTGCTCACCTCCTGCGCAAATGCCGGTGCTGAGGCCATCGCCAGTAACAGGATAAACGATATAATCCGTTTCATAGAAATAATTCTTAATTTTTAATTCTTAATTCCTAGAACGGGAACAATAATATCACACCATACGCGATAGCTATACCGAGCAGTCCGACGATCAGTCCGACCTTTGTCATATCGTTGGTTTTGATCAGACCGGTCGAGCACGCGATAGCGTTCGGCGGAGTAGAGATCGGCAACAGCATAGCAAACGATGTCGATGCCGCTACGCAAACCAGCAGGGTTGTCACGCCTCCGAAGGCTGTCAGCTGGTCACTCATAGCCGTACCGACTACAGCCAGTATAGGCACGAGCAGGTTGGCTGCCGAGGAGTTGGCGATGAAGTTCGAGAGCAGCCATCCGAGCAGTCCGGCGATAACCAGTACCACAACAGCCGACCAACTGCCGAACGGTATAGCCTCAACCAGCGCTTCTGCCAAGCCAGTTTTGTTAAGAGCTGTACCGATAGCAAAACCACCGGCTACCATCCACAGCACGTGCCAGTCGATCTTCGCAAAATCCTCGCGTTTGAAGATGCCAACGAGGGCAAACACGGCAAACGGAATCAATGCAACCACGTTCGAGTTCAGGTGAGTCAACTCACCCGTCATCCAGAGCAGGATTGTCGCGATGAACGTTACGGTCACTACCCAGAACTCCCAACCGATCTTGTAGTTCTCATCCGGCTCGATGACGATCTTCACGTCTTTTGCCTTGAAGGGGAACAGGAACATGAGCAGCCACCATGAGAACAGGATCATGATGATCACTACGGGCACAAAGCGCAGCATCCACGCGCCGAAGCCGATGTTGATATCCAGCGAAGCCAGCTGACCGATAGCGATAGCGTTCGGCGGCGTGCCGATAGGGGTACCCAGACCGCCGATGTTAGCGGCAATAGGTATAGACATAGCCAGACTCACTCGTCCTCCGCCGTCCGCAGGCAGCGTACGC
>Ga0310786_10001604_pt1 | contig 36356 bp, 40 predicted proteins | sample AusTroGonzalo_MG_FD_203881 | JGI IMG/M metagenome (GOLD analysis project Ga0310786, IMG submission 203881) | Bovine rumen microbial communities from tropical cattle in Woodstock, Queensland, Australia - Gonzalo_03 (v2) (version 2) | ecosystem: Host-associated > Mammals > Digestive system >... | reverse complement strand
TCCCAGCCGGTCCAGCTCCGCCTTCACCTTCATCTCCCGCTGATACGTCACCCTCATCGGAAACCACGTCTTGGGGTCACCACACATCCTTGTGTCGCGTCCCTCTTCCGTCTTACATCTTCCGTCTTCCATCATACATCAGACATCAGCCCTCAGACATCTTACATCTTCCGTCTTCCATCATACATCAGACATCAGCCCTCAGACATCTTCCATCTTCCGTCGTCATCATATCACTCTGGTCTTCAGTCGCTTTATGACTTCAACATCTTGCCTTCACGCCACAAAGATAGTGAAATATTTCTATTTTTCCCCATTCTTATGCATTTTTTTAACATAATCTCTCACATCCCCCTATCCCACCCCTGTCGAACAGCTCAAAATAGCATAAGATAAAGCCTCCCTACCCTACAAGAATTCGGTTAATCCCCGCGGGATTATAATATATTCGTTCGATTCGAGCGACAAAAATCTGCGCTATCTGCGTATTCTGCGAGACATACTTATCTGATTGACATTATGATAAAAATAAAATACATACTTCTCTTATTATCCGTGTGCGGCCTACTCTCCTGTTCGCACTACAAGGACATACCCTATTTCCAGAACGCAGCAGAGGTTGACTTGAGCCAATCTGCATACCAATATAATCTAATTATCCAGCCCCAAGATCAGTTGAATATCTTTGTATCCTCTTCTTCTAACGAAGAATTAGCAGCATCGTTTAATTTGCGAGAAAGAACAGGCTTAAGACCAGGTCTGAAGATTGGTGATGCAAACAATCAGGGTGGATTTTATCGCTATCTGGTAGATGTTGATGGCAATATTGATTTCCCTATGGCAGGAAAGATACATGTTGCAGGTCTCACCATCGAGCAAGTCAGTGCCACTGTCAAGAAAGCGCTGCAACCCTATTTCAAGGATGACAAATCCTTCATGGTCAACACTTATTTGATGAATTATTCTGTAAGTGTTTTGGGCGAAGTCAAATCACCTGGTACCTTTGACGTGACACGTAATAAGATGACTGTCTTGGAGGCTTTGGCTAAGGCAGGAGATATGACTATTTATGGCAAACGAGACAATTTGAAGATCCTTCGTGAGTTACCTGATGGCACATATCAAGTCCATGAGTTAGACATGCGTGATGCCAATATCTTGAATTCGCCATATTATTATTTGCAGCAGCGCGATATAGTATATGTCGAGCCCAATGAGGCAATGGCTCAGAACTCCAAGATTGGTCAAACCACTCAGTTGTGGGTTCGTGGCGCAAGTATTACGATATCTTTAGGATCATTGTTGTATCGAGTCCTACGGTAAAAACAAGACATCTGAACACAACTGACCTCAGACTTCAGACATCAAGCATCTTAATTTCTTTTATTTTCTTCATTTTTACGGGACTTAAACAAATACAATATGAAAAGTCAAGAGAAATTTCATCAGATCTACGGTCGCGATGCAGAGGGCATGGCCTTCTGTCCTTACCGTATCTGTCCTATAGGTGCCCATTCAGATCATAACCTCGGTAAGATCACCGGTTTGGCCATCGATAAGGGCATCCATATAGCATACGCCCCAAAGCAGAATGGCGTTGTAGAGATGGCCTCTCTGCAGTTCTCTAAGCGTGCACAGTGGCATATCGCCTCTGTTCCTGCCCAGAAGCAGAACGATTGGGCCGACTATCTTCGTGGTGCCACACTGGCCCTGTCAAAGCAACACCAGTTGCATATAGGTCTTTGTGGCGTTATCGAGGGTTCACTCCCTATTGGTGGTCTCTCTTCAAGTGCAGCAGTCATCATCAGTTTCCTTACTGCCCTTTGCAAGGTTAATGGCATCAACCTGAGCCAGCAGGAGATTATCGATATTGCTTACGATGCAGAGCTTAACTATGTGGGCGTGAGTGTGGGCAAGCTCGACCAGAGCTGTGAGGTGCTTAGCAAGAAGAACCACCTGCTCTATCTCGATACCCTCGATGGTCATTACGAGCTTATTCCTCAGCCAGCCAATATGAAGCCCTATAAGATAGCCATCTTCTTTAGCGGACTGGAGCACAGTCTGGCTGGCTCAAAATACAATATGCGTGTAGATGAGCTTCGCTCTGGTGTTTATGCCCTTCAGGCCTTTGCAGGCATGGAGTATGGCAAGTTCAACGAGGCCATGGCCCGTCATGTTCCCCGTGAGGTCTATGAGCAGTATAAGGGCAAACTCCCTGAGCCATGGGCCAAGCGTTGTGAGCACTGGTACACCGAGTTCGAGCGCGTTCAGCAGGGAGCCGAGGCTTGGCGCCGGGGAGATATTGAGACCTACGGAAAGCTCTCTTTCGAATCAGGCTGGAGCAGCATCCATAATTGGGAGAGCGGAGCCCCAGAGCAGATTCGTCTTTATGAGATTATGACCCAAACCGATGGCATCTATGGCGGTCGTTTCAGTGGTGCAGGCTTCAAGGGCTGTTGCATGGCATTAATCGATCCTGCTTTCGAGGAATCAATCTCTCAGAAGGTAACAGCAGAATATCTTAAGGCCTTCCCCGAGATGACCGGCAAATATCAGGTTTATATCTGCGACAGTGCCGATGGTATAAATGTTTAATGTTTCGCTCGAGCTTTGCTCGCTTGCTACCGAAGGGACGCAAGAATGTTTAATCAAATTTTAATTTTATGAAGTGCATAATATTGGCAGCAGGATATGCCACAAGACTTTATCCTTTGACCGAGAATTTCCCTAAGCCCCTTTTAGAGGTGGCCGATAAACCCATACTCGACTGGCTCATTGATGATATGGCCCAGACAGGCAAAATCGATGAATATATCGTCATCAGTAACCATAAGTTCGCCCATATCTTCGAGGTGTGGGCTTCAAAGAGTAAGAACAAGATTACCGTTATCGACGATGGCACCTCTTCTAACGAGACTCGCCTTGGTGCAGTAAAGGATATCCTTTTCGCCATCGAGCAGTTGCAGCTGGACAACGACCTGCTGGTTATGGCCGGTGACAATCTTCTTGATTTCAGTCTGGCCGACTTTATCAAGTATGGTCAGCAGAAGAACGCCACTTGTGTCATGCGTTATTACGAGCCCGATGAGGCCAAGCTCCATAAGAGTGGTGTGGCCGAGGTGACCGATGACGACCTGCTTGTTGCTATGCAAGAGAAACCAGCCGAGCCCAAGAGCCATTGGTGCGTGCCTGCTTTCTATTATTATACTAAGGAAGACAGCCATCTCATCAAGAAGGGCATTGAGAGCGGTTGCGGCACCGATGCCCCTGGCAGCTTTATCGCTTGGCTTTGTGGCCAGACCAAGGTCTATGCTTGGAAGATGCCCGGAAAGCGATATGACATTGGCAATCTGGCCAGTTACGAAGAAGTAAAGAAAACATTCGCTGGAACCCATTAATCCGTTGAAATAAATCATCTGTGATGACCCATTTCTGTGATTTCTGTGTTATCCGTGTGACATAAAAATATGAACTACACTATACATACCCCAAGCGCGACGCGCTTGAAACAGGAAATAACCAAGTGTGTTTCCGAGAAGATTGATGCCAATGGCAATGGCATTGCTACATGGCAGTGCGTAGAGACTGATGGCAGTGATAAGGTCTTTGTACATACCAAAGACCAGTGGGCGGAAAAGGGATGCATTGCCTTGCATCATAATGCACCCCGTAATGAACTGCAAGTGCGATTCTATTATTGGGACTCTTGGAAAGATAGAGAGGTCGCTGACGATAAGATAATGCTTGGTCGATTTACCGAACTTATTTTAGTTCATTTCTCTTATCTGATTGATAAAATCATTATAGAGTAAGTTATACTGCTGTGAAGCAGCAAATATAAAAAATCGTTATGTATGGGGCAGGCTCTTATCAGGGTCTCTCATAAAATTTAAGGTTCAATAAACCTGGTAATCTTGCCCCTTTTTTGAGACTCAATAAATACGCAAAATATGAAAGGAATAGTATTAGCTGGAGGTTCCGGCACAAGATTGTACCCTATCACAAAGGGTGTAAGCAAGCAATTGCTACCTATCTATGATAAACCAATGGTTTATTACCCAATCTCAGCGCTGATGCTCGCAGGCATCAGAGACATACTCATTATCTCAACTCCATACGATCTTCCTGGCTTTAAGAGACTGTTGGGTGATGGTAGTGATTATGGAGTGCATTTTGAGTATGCAGAACAACCTTCTCCTGATGGTTTGGCTCAAGCCTTCATCATTGGAGAAAAGTTCATTGGCAATGACTCTGCTTGCCTTGTACTTGGAGATAATATCTTCTATGGAGCTGGATTTACAGCTTTGCTTCGTAAGGCAGTTGAAGATGCAGAAGTCAATGGTAAGGCATCGGTATTCGGTTATTGGGTAAGTGATCCGGAGCGTTATGGCGTTGCCGAGTTTGACAAACATGGCAATTGCCTGAGCATTGAAGAGAAACCAAAGGAACCCAAGAGTAACTATGCGGTAGTAGGCCTGTACTTCTATCCTAACAAAGTTGTTGATGTAGCAAAAAACATAAAACCTAGTGCCCGTGGTGAGCTGGAAATCACAACAGTTAATCAGGAATTCCTAAAAGATGGTGAATTGCTGGTAAAGGTGTTTAGCCGTGGATTTGCATGGCTAGATACTGGAACACATGACTCATTGGCAGAGGCAAGTACTTTTGTGGAAGTCATTGAGAAGCGTCAAGGCTTGAAAGTGGCCTGTTTGGAAGGTATCGCTTACCGCAATGGTTGGATATCTGAGGAGAGCATGCGCGAGATTGCCAAGCCTATGCTGAAAAACCAGTATGGTCAATACCTCTTGAAGGTTATTGATGAGATGAAAGAAGATATCAACAGCGGAACGCTAGAGCATGTGTAACGTAGTTTCAGATTTCAAGATTCAGGTTTCAAGTAGAAAAAATGGAAGTAATAAAAACAGATATTGAAGGAGTCCTAATTATCGAGCCAAAGGTGTTTGGTGATAAAAGAGGATACTTTTTTGAGAGCTTCTCCCAAAGAGAATTCGATGAGAAAGTAGCGCCTATTCTTGGCCATACAATAAACTTTGTGCAGGATAACGAGAGCATGTCAAGTTATGGTGTAATGCGAGGCTTACATTTTCAGCGCCCACCTTTTACCCAGAGTAAACTGGTTCGTTGTGTGAAAGGTGCTGTTTTGGATGTTGCTGTGGACATTCGAAAGGGAAGCCCAACATACGGTCAGCATGTGGCAGTTGAGTTGACTGAGGACAACCACAGACAATTCTTTGTGCCTCGTGGATTTGCACACGGATTTGCTGTTCTATCAGAAACGGCAGTTTTTCAATACAAATGTGACGAGTTCTATCATCCTGAGGCTGATGGAGGCATCAGCATCATAGATGATTCTCTTGGCATAGATTGGCGAATTCCTACAGAGAAAGCACTACTATCGGATAAGGATACCAAACATGCCTTATTGAAGGATTTTGATTCTCCATTTGACATTAATATAGATTTATATTAGGATTATTATGAAAATATTTCTTAGACCTGTAACAGAAAAAGATGGTGCTAATATTGTGAAGTGGCGTAACTCTGATAAAGTGAAGAACCACTGCATGACAAAGGCACCCATCACGGAGGAATCTAACTTAAAATTCTACCGTGATAACATTGCAACCGGTAAGTATAAGCAATTTATTGTGGAAAGAATAGAGGAGATAACAGGGCTTGCATCTTACCCAATAGCAACGGTATATCTAAAAGATCTCGATTACGAGAACCAGAGATGTGAACTATGTATCTTTTCTAGCGACGATGTTGAATGGAATGCTGAAGGGCAGAGTATAGCCATCAAGATGCTTCTTGAAAAAGCCTTTGGCGAGTATGGTATGCATAAGGTCTATTCATACGTATTTTACAAGTTTAATGATGAGGTAGAGCTGTTAAAGGCTGCTGGCTTCTCAGTTGAGGCAGCCTTGAAAGATGAGGCAAGAAATGAGAAAGGTGAATATGAAGATATTATTCGCCTGTCAATAATTAGCGACAAGTAAACTTTAATTTCTCCGATATGCAAAATATTATTATCACCGGTGGAGCTGGATTTATAGGCAGTCATGTGGTACGTCTGTTTGTGAACAAATATCCTGGATATAAGATTATCAACTTGGACAAGTTGACTTATGCAGGTAATCTGGCTAACTTGAAGGACATTGAAGACAAACCCAACTACAAGTTTGTCAAGATGGACATCTGCGATTTTGACGGTGTCTTGAAGTTGATGCAGGATGAAAAGGTAGATGGAATAATTCACTTGGCAGCTGAAAGTCATGTGGATCGCTCAATCAAAGATCCATTTACCTTTGCTCAGACTAATGTCATGGGTACCTTGAGCCTTTTGCAGGCAGCAAAGGCTTATTGGGAGAGTCTTCCTGAGAAGTACGAGGGCAAACGCTTCTATCATATATCTACCGATGAGGTATATGGTGCTTTGCAGATGACGCACCCAGAAGGTATTGAGCCTCCTTTCACCACCAAGGCAAGCAGTGGTAAGCACCACTTGGCTTATGGTGAGAAGTTTTTCACCGAGGATTTGAAGTACCAGCCCCACAGCCCCTATAGCGCAGCTAAGGCAAGCAGTGATCACTTTGTTCGTGCATTCCATGATACCTTTGGAATGCCTACTATTGTAACGAATTGCAGCAATAATTATGGCCCTTATCAGTTCCCAGAGAAACTGATTCCACTGTTCATAAACAATATCCGTCATCGTAAGCCATTGCCTGTTTATGGCAAGGGCGAGAATGTACGTGACTGGTTGTACGTTGTTGACCATGCTCGTGCTATAGACACCATCTTCCATAGCGGTAAGATTGCAGAGACCTATAATATTGGTGGTTTCAACGAATGGAAGAACATCGATATTATTAAGGTGTTGATTAATACCGTCGATAGACTTCTTGGTCGCCCAGAAGGTGCAGATATGGATTTGATTACCTATGTAACTGATAGAGCTGGTCACGATTTGAGATATGCTATTGACAGTACCAAACTCCAGAAGGAACTTGGTTGGGAGCCGAGTCTCCAGTTTGAAGAAGGTATTGAAAAGACTGTAAAGTGGTATCTGGATAATCAAGAATGGTTGGATAATGTGACCAGTGGTGATTACCAGAATTATTACGAAGCACAATATAAAAACAGATAATAATCAATGGAATCAATACAAACGACAGGAGGTATATTACACCCTCAGGATATTGAATTCATCAACAATTGTATTTGTGAAGTATTCAATTGTGAGCCCGCTCAGATAACGGAATTGCAACCTTTGCAGAAAGGGCTTTCTAACTCCGTTCTTTCTTTTAAGTTTAATGGAGGAAAGTATGTGTTCCGTTATCCTGGACTTGGCTCAGAAATTCTTATTGATCGTGGACGTGAATCTATCGTTCAGAAGCAGATTGAAGATGCTGGTGTTGACACGTCTTTGGTAGCCATGAGTGTTCGTTACGGTTGGCGCATCTCTCGTTTTGTGGAAACGCGTACCTTTAACTATCATGATGTGAATGATATGGTAAGGGGCATCCTCCAGCTGAGGAAACTTCATGCTGTGAGGCCTAAGGTGAGATGGGAGTTTGACATCAAAGAGAAATGGGAGTCTATTCGTGATATGACACCTGCTGAAAAGTATGGTGAGAACTTTGCTGATTTCCCAGAGTTCAAAGAGGTCAAAGAAAGAATATACAAGTTGTATGAACTCGCTAAGACGGATGGAATCAAGAAATGCCTTACTCATGGAGACTGTCGTGACGAGAACTTCCTGATTAATGACCATGAGATTCACCTCATTGACTGGGAGTATGCTGGCTATGGCGACCCTGGCTTTGATATTGGATCATACGTTTGTGGTGGTGACCATTCAGAAGAAGAGGTTGATAGAATCCTTTTCACTTATTTTGGTCGCAAGCCCTCTATCAAGGAGCAACGCCATTTCTACGCTTATATTGCTATCACAGGTTTCTTCTATATGCATTGGACAATGTATAAGGAGTCGCAAGGTCAAATCATTGGCTACCTGAAACCCCAGTGGTATCATTTTGCCAAGGAGTATAGTAAGAAAGCACTTCCATTGTATAACAAATAAAGAATACGACTATGACATATATCATTTTATCAGCAGGTAAGGGCGTGAAGTTACAGCCCCTGACTTTGAATCATCCGAAGTCACTGTATAAGCTCGACGATAAGACCACCATACTGCAGCGATTGGTTCGCAAGATTAGAAAGTATGATGCAGAAGCAGAGATTGTAGTCGTTGTAGGCTACATGTACAATCAGATTCAGAAAGAACTGGAGGATGACAACGTAAAGTTTGTGCATAATCCGTTCTATTCTGTAACCAGTTCTATGGGTTCACTATGGTTTGCTAAGGACTTCTTGCAGCGTGAGAATGTAACTATCGTAAATGGTGACATTGTGGCAAGCGACAAGCTGATACAGGATGTGGTTAGCCAGCATACAGATTATCCATACGTATTGCTTGACAGTACTCACAAAGATGCTGACAAGTACAATGTTCAGGTACAGGGAGATTTGGTTTGCGTAATGAGCAAGAACCTCACGGAGTTCAAAGGTAATTATGCTAGCATCACCAAATTGGATGCAGTATCTTCACGTTTTCTGCTGGAGCAGTTGAACCAGATGGTCAACGAGGAGATGTACAACTTGTTCTTTGAGGATGCCTTGGTTCAGATGATATTCCAGAAGAACTTCGAGTTGTATTATAAAGATATTAAAGATTACAAATGGACTGAGGTTGACTGTGTGGATGATTTGTTGAAAGCCCGCCAGATTCAAGTTGAAAGCGAAAAGTAAGAACTAAGAGAATGAATTACGTTATAATTATTGCAGGAGGAGTAGGTAGTCGTTTAGGTGCCAAAGTACCCAAACAGTTTGTGGAAGTATTGGGGAAGCCAATCATAGCTTACACAATGGAGCATTTCCAGAACCATCCAGAGATAGATGGTATAGAGTTGGTATGTGTTGATGGCTATCAAGAGCATTTGCAGGGTATTGCAGACAAGTTTGGCATTACCAAGGTCATGAAGATCGTAAAAGGCGGTTCTGAATATGAGCGTTCCATCATGAATGGTGTTGCAGGTCTTGAAGGTATCGCTAAACCCGATGATGTGGTCATGATACATTGGTCAGCATCGCCATTTATCAATGAAGAGATGATAACGGACAATATCCGCGTCTGCAAAGAGAAAGGCAATGCTATCACAGCAAGCTATTCTTATTTGCTTTATGGTACCAATGATGGTGAATGCGCCAAGAAGAATATCAATCGCGAGACCTTTATGACGCTATCTGCACCTCAGAGTTTCATGTATAAGGTCATTACTGACATTTATAAGCAGGTAGAGGATAAGAATATGTTCGACTACGTTGAGCATCACACACCTGCTATCATGGAAGAACTTGGTATTCCGATGTATTTCTCTAAAGGTAGTCATTCCAATATCAAGATAACTGAAAAAGAGGACGTAGATATGTTCCTTGGCTATCAGTTGGTGAAGAAATACAAAAAGGAGCACAATGATTAGGAGAGTTACGGAAGCGAAGTTTAAAAAATATAATTGTAAAGAATTAGTAATATGATAATTGGAGCATGCGGGTTTGGAGGAACAGGTTCAAGTTCTGTTACCGATTATTTGGCTGAGTATGATTTTATTCAGATTGTAGGAAAGACAGAATTTGTATGGGTTAGCGTCCCGGATGGGTTAATTGATTTAGAGTATCATCTTAAACATCCGCACGGAAGATATGGTGATTCGTATACTGCGATAGATAGATATCTTCAAATGTGTAAAAAGAAAGCAAGTATGATGCAAAAGTTTGGAATTAATAATAGTGACTTTATTAATTCTGTTAATAACTTTATAGAGTCAATAACACAAGCAGAATGGGCTACCTCTTATGATCTCAAACCTTGTACTTCTTTTACAGAAAAGGTGTTCCGAAAAATTATATTGAAATCTAACTATATTTTGAAATGGGAGAAAAAGACGGGAGTACAGTGGGAAAAATATCCATATAGGAGAATTAAGTTTTCTGTTTGCCCCAAGAACTTTGATGAACTTGCCAGAAACCATGTTATGGAAATAATAGCGAAAATGGGGGTTGATATGGATAGACCTATTGTTTTTGACCAGCCATTTTCAGGTGTAAATCCCCAGTCTTGCTTTAAATTTTTCGACAATCCATATGCAATCGTTGTAGACAGAGATCCTCGAGATTTGTTTATATTTGGAAAAGTTTTTTTAGCTGGTAGATATCCTTTTCATGTAATGCCATTAAATAACGTTAAAGATTTTGTCGCTTTTTATAGAGGCTTGCGTGACAATCAGCCTTATAAAGAAAAACATGAACGAGTCCTGAATTTGAAATTGGGTGATATGATTTATCGATATGATGAAACAACGGCAAAAATCAGAGAGTTCCTGAATTTGCCAGATAATCCTCATCCAAAATCGATTTTTGATCCTGCTCTATCTATGGCAAATACGCAATTATGGCTGCGTTATCCTCAGTTCGAAAAAGAAGTAAAGTATATAGAACAAGAATTGCCAGAGTATTTATACGATTATTCAAGTTGCCCTAAGCCTAGCTCAGACGCAGAAATCTTTGAAGATAGATCGCCCAAAGCTTAGATTTAGTTTTCTTACAATTTGAATAGAACTTTATTTTGACTTTCGAGAATTATAAGTTATTTAGATTACAATAATGTTTTTTTATGAATGATAAAACTATAACAGTCACCTCACCACTGTTGCCCAACCTTGACGAGTTTAATGAAATGTTGAAGGAAATATGGGCAAGTAAGTGGATTACCAACAATGGGCAATTCCATAAACAATTGGAGAAGGCTCTGGCTGAATATTTGAAAGTACCATATATCAGCCTGTTTACTAATGGTACATTACCTTTGTTGACAGCCTTGCAAGCGTTGCGAATCACTGGAGAAGTCATAACCACACCTTATAGCTTTGTAGCTACTACACACAGCATTTGGTGGAACGGTTGTCGCCCAGTATTTGTTGATATTGAGGAAGAAACTTGTGGTATTGACCCAGATAAGATTGAGGCTGCTATAACCCCCAAAACCACGGCTATCATGCCGGTGCACTGCTATGGCAAGCCAGTGAAGATTAAGCGCATACAGGAGATTGCTGACAAGTATGGCCTTAAAGTAATCTATGATGCCGCTCATGCTTTTGGTGTTGAGGTGGATGGTGAAAGTGTTTTGAATGCTGGAGATATGAGCACGCTGAGTTTTCATGCGACTAAAGTCTATAATACCCTTGAAGGGGGTGCACTTGTATGCCATGATGAGCAAACTAAGAAACGTATTGACTATTTGAAGAATTTTGGATTCGCTGGAGAGACAGAAGTGGTTGCTCCCGGTATCAATAGTAAGGTTGACGAAGTACGAAGCGCATACGGACTTCTGAACTTGAAGCAGGTAGATCAAGCCATTGCTAATCGTCAAAAGGTCGCACAGAAGTATCGTGAGGCTTTACGTAATGTCCCTGGTGTAAGATTCTTCGAAGATATGTCAGGCGTGCGTCATAACTATAGTTACTTCCCCGTCTTTATTAATGCTGAAGAGTACGGTAAGACTCGCGACCAGCTTTACTTTGAGATGAAAGAGAAAAATGTACTTGGCCGTAGATACTTTTATCCTTTGATTAGTACATTCAGCACATATCGTGGGTTGCCAAGTGCTGCACCAGAGAACCTGCCTGTGGCTACACGCTTGGCAAATGAGGTAATTTGTTTGCCTATGCATCATGAATTAAGCGATAATGATATTAATAGGGTTATTGAACTAATAAGATAATGGATATTCCGTATTCAATTTATCTATAGAATAGTTTTACGACTCCAATTTTGAATTATGGAAACTTACAAAGAATCAATCATTTCGGGCCTTGAACGTCTTCTCGCAGACCCGAAATGTTTCCTCTTAGGCGAGGACATAGCGGACCCTTATGGAGGTGCTTATACGCTCACCAAGGGTATGTCTGCCAAGTTCCCAGGGAAAATCATTAACACCCCAATGTCTGAACAGGGCTTTACCGGTCTTGGCGTTGGAATGGCATTGGCCGGGTATAAGCCCATGATTGAAATCATGTTTGGCGACTTCAGTACGCTGATTATGGACCAGATCTTGAACCACGCGTCTAAGTTCGTTGAGGGCTTTGAGAAGAAACTCCATCTGGTGGTGCGTGACCCTATGGGCGGATACCGTGGATATGGTGCAACGCACAGCCAGAGTCTGGAGAAACTGTATGTGGGTCTGCCCAACATTGCAGTAATCTCTCCTTCTGTGCTTCACGAGCCGGGCGACCTGCTGGTGAAGGCCATGGGGCTGGGCGTGCCGGTAATCTTTGCTGAGAACAAGTTGGATTATACCCGCAAGATGTTCAAGGCAGAGAAGATAGCAGATGCATTTGATATGCAATATCATGGTGGTGATTTTCCCATTGCAGAGGTTACATTCCCGGATGAGGATGCTGAGATTACGATTGTCAGTTACGGTGGTTTGATCAGTCCGTTACTTCAGTTGATGTATGACATCTATATGGAGGAAGAGGTTGCTGTACGTCTGCTGGATGTAAGCAGCCTGAGCCCTATGGACTTTGAACTGCTGCAAAGCTTGTTGAAGGACTGTAAGAAGGTACTGACCGTAGAGGAAGGCCACATCCCGTTTGGCATAGGTGATACGGTCATCAGTCAGATGGTTCAACGTGGCATGACGGCCAAGTTCAAGACCATTGGTGCTAAGCAGCATATCATTGGAACCTCCAAGGAGGCTGAGGCACTGGCCCTGCCACAGATGGATGAAATCAAGGACGTAATTCTTAGCTGGTAGAAAGGAGGACAGACAATGGACAAGAAAGAAGTATTGTACAGAATGATGCTCATCCGCGAGATGGAGCATAAGATTGAATCGCTGTTCTCTCAGGGCCTGTTAAGAGGAACTACCCACTGCTGCATTGGTCAGGAAGCAGTGCCTGTGGCATTGAGCTACCTGCTGAACATTGATCACGATTACTTGTGTAGTGGTCACCGTGCTCACGGTCTGTCTATGATGATGACCATGAAGCCAGAAACCCTGCTGGGTGAGATTATGGGCAAGAGCTACGGTATGGCCAAAGGCCTTGGTGGCAGCCAGCACGTGTACTTCAAGAACTACTTTACCAACGGCATCACAGGCGGTATGGCAACCGTTGCAACCGGTATTGCCTTTGCCTTGAAAGAGGACAAGGGAGATGCTATCTCCGTGGTGGACTTTGGTGATGGTGCTATGAACGAGGGTTACGTATTGGAAGCCTTCAACCTGGCTGCTGAAATGAAGTTACCCGTGCTTTATATCCTTGAGAACAACGGCTATGCCATGAGTACTCCTGTAGAGACTGCCAACCCGTTTGTGGTGTTTGAGGCCCGTGTAAAGGGCTTCGCACTGCCATATACCCGTGTTAAGGCCAGTGACTTTGACAACCTCTATGAGGTGCTTGCAAGGGCCGTGAAGGCGGTCCGTGAAACCCGCGAACCTCAGTTTGTGGAAGTGCTTACTCACCGTTTCTGCGGACACAGCAAGAGCGACAAACGCGCATACATTCCCAAGGAACGTGATGACTACTGGCACGAGCACGATTGCATCAAGAGTGTGGCCAAGCAGCTCTCTGAGGCTGATGTAAAAGAGGTTGAGGAGAGTGTGGCTACTGAGATTGACCGTGTTTACGAATACTGCACCACTCACTAATGCGGCATATTTTATTGCCTGACGATAGCCAGCGAAGACTGGTATTCTATCTTGCGATGGAGGAGTACTTGTCAGAGCGTTGCAAAGAAGATATGTTCTTTCTCTGGCAGGTACCACCTACAGTCATATTTGGGCGAAGTCAGGTGATGCGGGCAGAAGTGAACGTGAAGTACTGTGAAGAGAATGCAATCCAATACTATCGCAGGAAAAGTGGTGGTGGCTGTGTCTATGCGGATTGGGGGAATGTGATGATTTCCTATGTTTCTCCCAGGTATGATGTTGACAAGACGTTCAATTACTACTTGGACAGATTGGCTGCAGCCTTGCAGAAAATGGGTTTTGATGCAGTCAAAACAGAGCATAACGATATTCTGATTGATGGTAAGAAGGTGTCTGGTAACGCTTTCTATGCAAAACCTAGCGCCAGCATTGTTCACGGAACGTTGCTCTATGATGTGGACTTCAAGGAAATGCAAAGTGCGATCACACCTCCCAAAGAGAAACTCTCGAAGCATGGTGTACAGTCAGTACGTCAGAGAGTGGTTAACTTGAAGGGATTGGGATGCAACTTTAGCATTGAAGAATTGAAGGAAGCTTTGATTAAAGAGTATTGTGACAGTGAACGAGTGCTGACTCCAGAAGAGATAAAGGAAATAGAAGCTATTGAGCAAACCTATCTGGTGCCGGAGTTTATTAAAGGAAAGGAATAAGTGAAGATGGAAGATCTGATTATCATAGGTGCAGGACCTGGTGGTTATGAAACAGCCATCAAGGCAGCCAAGAATGGCCTGAAGACCACCATTATCAATGATGGCCCTTTGGGTGGTGTCTGCTTGAATGAGGGTTGTATTCCCACCAAGACCTTTTGCCATTATGCAGGAGAAGAGCCTTTTGAGAAGGTGGCAGAGCGCAAGGAGGCGGTTGTGAAACAACTGCAAAGTGGAGTGGCTTATCTGCTGAAGAACCCTAATATCACGATTGTAGAAGGCAAAGCTTCATTGATGGATACAAATACTGTTGTGGTAGGGGATACTGAGTATCAAGCCAAGAGCATTATCATTGCTACAGGCTCAAAGCCGGCATTGCTACCCATACCTGGGACTGATTCAGAGATAGTGCTTACATCAACGGATGTGCTGAATTTGAAGGAACTCCCTGAAAGCATCTGTGTGATTGGAGGTGGTGTAATTGGTCTGGAAATGGCCTGCTATCTGAAGAAATTTGGCGTGGACGTGACCGTTCTGGAAAATGCGCCTCAAATCCTGCCCAACTTTGATGAGGATATCTCCAAACGACTCAAACAAAGCCTGGCCAGACAAGGCATCCGTATTGAAACCTCTGCCCAGGTGACGGCTATTGATGAAGAAGGTTTTGTGACCTTTGAAAAGAAAGAACAGAAGTTTGAAGTGGTTTGTGACAAGGTGCTGATGGCAGTTGGCCGTAAACCCAATACGGAAGGTCTGAAACTGGATGCCTTGGGTATTATCTATGATAAGAAAGGTATTCAGGTGAACGAGAATATGCAGACCACTGTTCCAAGCATCTATGCTATTGGAGATGTGAACGGACAATTGATGCTGGCGCATGTTGCCACCTATCAAGGCTATAGAGCCATTAATCACATCTTGGGCAAGGTAGACAAGATTCGTTTAGACTTAGTGCCTGCCGCTGTTTTCACGACTCCAGAAGTTGCCTCAGTTGGTCTGACTGAAGCCCAATGTGAAGATGAGGAATTAGATTACAGAGCCATTAAGGTACCATTTAGTTCTATAGGAAAGGCCGTGGCAATGGGAGAAACCGAAGGCTTCTGTAAACTCATTGTAGATAACGAGAACAATCAGATTCTCGGATGTCATATCATGGGGCTTCATGCCTCTGATTTGATACAGGAAGTGGTAACAATGATGAATCTGGGCGCTACGGTTGAAGACGTGCAGGACATTATTCATGCACATCCTACTTTAAGTGAAATAATTCAAAACGCTATACATTCATAATACGAACAATAATAAATTGAGATAAGTATGGAATACAAAGATTTGATTATCCCAACCATTAATGTCAACGATACCAAAGTGATTATCAGTGGCATTGAAAAAGAAAACCTCGACTTTATAAAGGAGGATGAGATGCTTTATTGTGTCGAGACATCTAAGGCCACGGAGGACTATTATCCTCACTACGAAGGATATGTGGTGTTGTTTGTGGAAGATATGGATGAGGTTGAAGTAGGCAAGAGTGCTGGTATGATTTTCAAAAAACTGGATGACGCAAAGGCTTGCCTTGAAGATTTTAAGGCTAAGAAGACGAAGAAGATGGCATATGAAAACATCAATGCTTCAAAAAAAGCTATTGCATATGCTGAAAAGATTGGTTTTGATTTGTCTTTGATAAAAAAGGATGGTATTATCAAGACTGAGGATATTGATAATTACCTGAACGCAGCTAAAGAACCCAAGCGTGATGTTGAAATTGAAAAGGTTGATTATACCTACAACAATAGTATACAACGCGTTGTGGTTCTTGGGGCAGGAAGGGGCTCCATGCAGGTTTTGGATTTGATTAATCATATACCAGAATATAAAGCGGTTGGTATTTATGATGACACGCCAGAACTACAGAATACCAGTGTTGATTCGGTACCTGTTATAGGTAAAATTGATTTTGAAAAAATTGCATCGGATTATTCTGACGGTAGATTTGATTATATAGTTAACGGAATTGGTTATACCTGTGAATTTCGAAAGAAGTGTTATGACGAGCTAACTAAACGTGGTGTTAAGTATTGTAATCTTATTCATCCTAGTGTTATAATAGGAGGTGATGTGGCTTTAGGAAGTGGAAATATAATTCTTCCTATGTGTCATATTGGACCACATGCAAGAATAGGGAATGATTGTTTCTTGACAGCTCAAACATCTATTGAACATCATAACATAATAGGAAGCCATTGTATGTTTGGCCCTGGTGTTAAATTTTCTGGAAGTGTAACAGTCGGTGAATGCACAAGATTTGGAGCTGGTATATATGCAGAGCCGTGGCTGACAATTGGAAGTTACTGTAAAATCGCATCAGGTGTTATATTAATAAAAAATATTCCTGATAAAGTAGTTGTAAGAAATAAAAGTAGTATAGATATAGTAGAGAATCGATAATAATATTATTCTATCAAATAGTTAAAATAACAATACGAATATGTATACACAAGAAGATATTAGGAAAGTGCAACTTAGGTTGCTTAAAATGGCAACAGTGATTCGCGATATATTAGAGGCTAATCATATCCGTTATTTTATCACATATGGTACACTACTAGGAGCAGTCCGCCATCAAGGCTTTGTCCCATGGGATGATGACTTTGATTTTTACTTATTTGACGACGAATATGATAGCGCAATGACTGTCTTAAGAAAAGAATTACCAGATGATATGTTTCTTGAGAGTTGGGATTCAGAGCCTTTATATTATCATGATTGGGCACATGTTAAGGATTTAGGAACAGTTGCTGATTATGAACTTTTCCCAGGAGATGGTAGTTATGCACATAAAGGTATCAATATTGATTTATATCGTACCAGGATGATCTTTGAAGCTGAGGAACAAGTTTACAGACTAACCAAACATCATGATTACCTTATAAGAAGGCATAGCGTAAATTTAATTGACGATGAAACGTTCCGAAATCGTATGGAAGAAGTTAATTTTAAACTAAAAAGAGAAAAGGATTTGCTAAATGAGACTTCTGATAAAGGTCGAGAGATGTACGCTTTCTATTTGATATATAATGATAGGCTTTACCTTGATGAGATGTTCCCCCTAAAGAAGTATAAGTTTGAAAATAATGAGTTCTTAGGGCCCCAGAATGCTGATGCTCTCTTGTCAAGGTGTTATGGGGACTATATGAAATTACCACCTGTTGAAAAACGTCATCCTCATTATTCAAATGTGGATTTTTTATAAACCTTCGTTTTGATAAAGTAATCTGTATGTCGGAGTCAATACGAACAACTGGCGGGGTACTACACACGTCAAATATAGAGTTTGATAATAGTTTTATCTGTGAAGAATTAGGATGCTCGCCTAATGATATAACAGATACAGAAAGGTTTGTCTATTTCTGTTTTTATCCTTACGTAAGCTTCCAATTTTCACATCTTGCGTAGCTCTAGACTAATGGATTCTTTCGCACAGCATAATTAAAAGTCTAGTTATGGCAGCATTTAGACAAATGCGATGAAAGAAATAAAGTATAAGTGACATGGAACATAATAAATTTGTAGTTAGTGTACGTTGTATGACCTTTAATCAGGCTCTTTATATTGTGGATGCATTGAATGGGTTTACTATGCAAGATACTAATTTCCCATTTGTATGTTGCATCGTTGATGATGCAAGCACAGATGACGAACCAGAAATTTTACGAAAGTATCTTCAAGATCATTTCGATTTGAAAGACAAATCTGTAGTACGTAATGAAGAAAAGAATGATTATACCTTATGTTTTGCGCAGCATAAAGAAAAAAGAAATTGTTTTTTTGCAGTTTTGTGGCTAAAATATAATCACTATGGCAGTCAAGACATGAAGTATAGGAAATTGGAATATATTTCAGAATTGGAAGGACCCGCTAAATACCTTGCAATATGCGAAGGTGATGATTACTGGATTGACCCTAATAAACTTCAGAAACAAGTGGATTATTTGGAGAGACATCCAGATTATACCCTAATTGGGTCTAATGGTATTATAATGTATACCGATGTAAACAAGGGTATAGAATACTTTAATAACCATCATGAGTTGCGAGAAGTCTCTTTTGCAGAGTTAGTTAATACGTGGGCTTTCCCGACAGCAAGTCTCTGTTTTAGAAGGGATATTTATGACCATTATCCTTCCTGGTCGAAAGAACTTCATTTCGGAGATGATATCATAGTAATGACTTGTGCTATTCATGGAAAGGTGGCAACTACTGGAGAATTAAGTTGTGTTTACCGAAAGGGATCTGGCATTACCAAAGAAATGGATAAGAGACAGGAATACATGTCAGCACAGCATAAACTTTTTTATTCTCACTTGCTAGAAGATACAGGCGACAAGTATAAGGATGTGCTATTGGCAAGAATAGAACGCGACGAGCGAAATCGGATGTATTGGCACCTAAGGAGTAAATCTGTAGTTTTAGCAGCACTGAGGTTCCCTAAAAGAACTAGTGGTGTTATGGTACAGGTAATAAAGTCTTTTATAAAGAAATGTCTGAAAATAGTTTAAAACAAAAGGCAGCCAGAGGCGTTGTTTGGACTGCAATACAGAAGTATTCAACAATGCTCATCCAATTTTTCTCTGGCATGATACTAGCAAGATTGCTAAGTCCTTCAGACTTTGGATGCATTGGAATGCTCGTAATTTTTATGAGTATGGCTCAGGTTTTTATTGACGCAGGCTTTGACTCTGCTCTGATTCAAAAAAAGAACCCTACATCCGTTGATTATGCTACAGTATTTTATTTTAATCTGGGTGCGTCAATAATCTTGTATGTGTTGCTGTTTTTCTGTGCTCCATTAATTGCCGATTTCTACAAGATACCTATACTTTGTAAGATTTTGAGAGTTCAAGGGTTGGTGTTAATCATATATTCTTTGAATTTGATTCAGAGAAATCGTCTAAGAAAGACGTTGCAGTTTAACGTTTTAGCCAAAATTACTATTGTAACATCAATTCTTTCATTAATTGTTACAGCTAGTTTAGCTTATTTGGGCTGGGGCGTATGGGCGCTTGTTGCTCAATATTACATGACAGCAATTATACCATGTATATTCTTCTACATCATATCAGATTGGCGCCCGACGTTGGAATATTCGTGGGCTTCATTTAGAAGTCTGTTTGGCTTTGGGGCATTTATGCTCCTATCAAACCTCTTTGGCACGTTTTGCAATAAGATAAGCAGTCTTTTAGTAGGACGATGGTTTGCTGCATCAACATTGGGCTATTTTTCAAGAGCTGTTGGGACAGAAGACATGGCATCGATGAGTATAAGCGGAGTTGTACTTGAAACGACATACCCGCTATATGCATCAGTTCAAGACGATAAAGAAAGAATGGCAAATATTGTAAAACAGGCAGTTACACTATTGGCTTATATTACAGTGCCGTTACTTTTAACTTTAATAGTTCTTGCGAAACCAATTTTTATACTAGTCTATTCTGAAAAATGGCTACCATGCGTACCTTATTTTCAGTTACTGTGCCTGGGAGGTATGGCTACCTGTCTCCAGGCTGTAAACACTCAGCCAATAGCGGCTATTGGCAAAAGTAAAATAATGTTTAAATGGTCTGTTTTAAAGCAGAGTACTGGTGTTTTGATACAGTTCTCACTCTTGTTGTTATATGGCATGAAGGGTTTGTTGATGGGTATAGTTATTTCTACTTGGCTATCTTACATTGTTAATATTAGCTTGGTGTCAAAATACATTGGTTATAAATACTATAGGCAGTTATTAGACATTACACCAATATTTCTTGTGGCAGGTTTATCAGCATTAGCTGGCTATTTTGGTGGTGTCGTTATGAATTTGGGTTTCTATTTAAATGCTGTCATTCAGTTGCTTATTATATTATTGATATATGGAGGCTGGTCGCTAATATTTAAACCTGCGCCATTTGTATATGGAATTTCTGTACTGCATTCTTTGAAACGAAAATAAAAACTAATAATTTAAGAAATTATGATTAACGTTTATCAGCCCACATTGGGTAAGGAAGAGCTTGATGCTCTTGAAAAAGTGTTTGAATCTAACTGGCTTGGTAAAGGCAAGCGAGTAGCTGAGTTTGAAGAGAAATATGCTGAGCATATTAAAAGTTCAAAAGACTTGGTGCTGACAACAAACTGTTGCAGCGAGGGCCTTTTCTCATCTATGCATCTGCTTGACATTCAGCCTGGCGATGAAGTGATTGTACCTACAATCAGTTTTATCGGTGCTGGAAATGCGGTTTGCGCTCATGGTGCTAAGATGGTTCTCTGTGATGTGGATCCTCACACCTTGAATGCTCGTGCCGAGGATATCGAGAAGGTGATTACACCCAAGACCAAGGCACTGTTGCTCCTCCATTATGGTGGTATTCCTTGTGAAATGGACGAGATAATGGCTCTTTGCAACAAGCATAACATCAAAGTGATTGAAGATGCTGCTGCAGGCGTTTGCTCTTTCTACAAAGGCAAGGCTGTTGGTACTTTTGGTGATATGGGTATGTGGTCGTTTGATGCCATGAAGATTCTTGTTTGTGGTGATGGCGCTATGCTGCACTTCAATACCCCTGAACTCCGTAAGAAGGCCGACCGCTGGTTGTATTTCGGCCTGGAAACTAAGAGTGGTTATGAGAATAGCGTTGCTCAGAAGTGGTGGGAGTTTGATATTTCCAGCTTTGGCCATCGCGCAATCATGAATGATATTACCGCTGCTATGGCATTAGAGCAGTTGAAGAAACTGCCTATGTTTATGAAGGAGCGTGCTCGTGTACATAATTTCTATACTGAGAATCTGAAGCAGTTCTCTTGGATCGAGCTGCCTCCTGTATTGCCTGATTATGTAGAGACTTCTTACTACTTCTATCACATTCAGATTAAGAATGGTAAGCGCGACCAGTTTGCGAAGTTCCTGCGTGAGAATGGTATTTACACCACCTATCGCTATTATCCACTTCATCGTGTTCCTGGTTATGGTGTTACGGGAAGCTTCCCCAATGCAGATTATGCTGCAGACCATACATTGAACCTTCCTATGCATCAGACTATCTCTAATGAGGAGCTGAACTATATCCTGGAGAAGGTGAAGGAGTTTGACGAGAAGCATTGTTAATGATTATACCCTACAGGCCCCAAAAGCCTGTAGGGATTATTTATCGGGATTAATGAAATTCAAGTATAACTATGTGGTTTTTAATTGGCTAATGCCAAATGCCCAAAGCATTGAGGATGATTATTATGCAATATGTCTTAGAGATTTGGAAAATAGAGAGGACGTAATCGTCAACCATTTTCCATTGCAGGGTCATCCCCGGTTTATTAGAAACCTCTATCGTCTTTTTGTTAATAGCAGGTGGAGAATTGGGGCTAGATTTTGGTATCAGTATGTATTTAAAAATACTTTTAAAGATGACAAGCCTATATGCTTTGTGTGTATTAGGTATCCTTCTCTATATTATTTGCAATATTTGAAAAAAAAATATCCCAATTGCAAAGTTGTTGTTTTGAGTCGTGACTTATTGAAAGCTCATATGGAAGAGTTCCAGAAATATCAGTTGGCCAATGGCACTGTATATGATTATTGGATGTCATATGATGAGGATGAATGTAAAAAGTACGGTTTTAAGCATTTTGATGAGTTTGAATCTAAACTGCCTATAACAATTAGCAAAGATTATCCCATAGCAGATGTATTCTTTACAGGAAGAGCGAAAGACAGACTTCCTCGACTGGTCGAGATTTATGATAAGCTGGCTCAACAGGGGGTTAAATGTCTGTTCTTGATAATGAGCGCACCTAAAGAAACTCAAGTAGAAAGAGAGGGGATTAGATATATTGACAAACCGATCTCTTATGCAGAAATGCTGAGGATGACTGTCAACTCAAACTGTCTTCTTGATTTGAATCAGGAAGAGTGTGTTGGCTATACTTCTCGTATATTGGAAGCAATTATATATAATAAAAAACTGATAACGGATAATGCTACGATACTGAGAACAAAATATTATAATCCTCATTATACATTATATATAAAATCGACAGAAGACATTAAGGCAGAATTTGTAAAAGAAAAGATAGAAGTGGACTATCATTACGACAATGAATTTTCTCCACTTAATAGAATCGCCCTGATTGACAAGATGCTTTTGGCAGAAAGATAAAAAAGAAGAAATGAAAATATTATTCCTTATAAATTCGATACCACCTGATTATGGTGGGGGGTACTTGCGCACATTTAAGACTGCGGCGCGTTTCAAGAATGACGGATTGCTTTATAAAATCATGACTTTTACGAAGAAATCTCGTTATAATGACGTAATTTATGGAATTACCGATAATGACATATTATTTTTCGGAAGTTGTTTTTTTGCAAGTTTTTGCAAGATTCCTTTCTTTATGCTAAGTCATAGAAGGTGTTTTGATGTTTTCTATGTTGCCTCTATTCATTGGTTTACGGTTATACCTGTTATGACTGCTAAATTATTGAAAAAGAAAGTTGTAATTGGCGTGACACTAAGTATGGTAGATTCACCGGCTAATCGACCAAATGCGTTAGTAAAGTGCCCATATTACTGGTTTAAAAATAGCCAATTCAAAATGACCAATTACTTATTTGTAAATTCTCCATTGCTGGTGGAAGAGTGTAAAAGTTGTGGTTTTGGAGAAGATGTTGTAAAACTAATTAACAATCCAGTCGATACCAAAGTGTTCTACCCTGTTTCTCCTGAAGAGAAAAATGCAATTAAAACAAAGTTCGACATTGAAGAAACATGTTTCACAATCGTTTTTATAGGCTCTTTTAACAAAAGAAAAGGGTGTGATTTGCTTCCCGAGTTGTTCAAGAAATTGTTTTCCAGATTGGACAGCAGGGTGACTTTTGTAATGTGTGGACAGAAAGGCTATCCTGAAACCGATGGCATTCTTGCAGATCTTAAAAAGTTATTTGATGAGTATGGAAACAAATTTGTTGTTGAAGAGGAAGTTCGTAACACTGCGCCATATTACCAAATGGCTGATATATTCCTTTTTCCGACCACAAATGAGGGAATGCCAAATGTGGTTTTAGAAGCAATGGCTAGTGAATGTATGATTATTTCCAATCTTCTTCCGGGGATAACAGACTATGTTCTACCAAAAGAATGTCTTGTTTACGATAATGATGTTGAAGAGTATGTTAATAAAATTCTTGATTATTATTATTACCCTCGCCAATATGAGAATGCCATCAAGCAAAATAGAATAAGTATCTTAAAGTCTTTCTCTATAGAATCTGTTGATAAGAAAATTAAGAATATTATTCAGTAATAAAAGATAAAGCAATATATAATATGATTGTAGCACGCAATTATACTATTAAGGAAACTAAAAGTGTCAATTTCTTTGTTTTTCTTATTTTAGTCTCCATACTGAGTTCAATGGGGGCCTACTATTATAATAATACTTCTCTTAATATTGTTTCCTATGCGTCAGAGTGCTTGTTGATAGTATATACTATTTTGTTTTCAAAGTGGACAGGGTATGAAGGGAGATATATAAGTGTGTGTTTTTGCTCGCTTATTCTAGTTTTAAATTATTTGTTATCACCTAATAATCCAATCTATTCTGATTTACTTAAATATGTGGGATATTTTTGTTGTTTTCACTATGGCTTTAATTTAGCAAAGTCATATAACAAACTAAAAGTCTCAAAGATAATCTTATATTTGCTTATTATTGTACCTGCGTTTTTCGTGGCATTTTTTGATGACTCTGTTTTTAAAGATAAGTTTTTTCGTTCTTCAAATGGATTCGTATATTTGGGCGTGTCCATTGCAACTTTATTTTTGTTAGTGTCTGAACGTAATAGGAGGTCATTTGTTAAAGCAATTATTATTGCCATTTTTTATGTTTTGATTTGTACATCATTGGGGGTTCTGGTTGCTGCTCTTTTGTCTATAATGATATTGAATTTAAAAAGATCTCATTTGTTATATGTATTACTAGGCGGTATCATATTGGGGGTAATAATAGTTTTCGTCGATTTGCCAATCTTTATTAGGATTAGGGACGTGTTTAACGTCTGGAACTATATGTATGAGAATAATGTCGGATTTAATAATGTCGATATTGGTGAATTAAATGGACTTGATAGACAGGGGGAGAGAAAAGATGCGAGTTCATCTGTTTGGAGAATAGTACATTGGCTCAATTTAGTTAAGGCATATGTGGTTGAGATATGGACAATCCCTTTCGGAATGGGGGCAGGCTTTTCTGTATTTACAACGGGTTATTATCCACATAATTGTTATTTACAGATTCTAATTGAGTATGGTCTGATTGTATTTGTTTTCTTTTTGAAATTTGTTCAGTATGTTTATTCGCATTTACATAAGGAAGGTATGTTGTTTTATTTTATTTTAACAATGCTTTTGTATTATTTAACAGAGAATTTATTGAGTAACTTCCCCCCTGGTACGCTGATGTATTTTTCAATCGGATGGGCACTCGGGAAATATGGCTATGAGAATAAAAACAATATTGCACAAGTAAAAAAGTCTGTTATACGATATTAAATTAGTATGAAAGCAACGATATCATGCAAGAAAAAAATATAAAAATGAACAAAAGGGATTATAAAAAATTAGTATTGGCAGAACAGGCTTATTATAAGAGGTCTTATAAGAACTTTCTTTTGGGCTTGCTTTATCATAATGAGCGGTATTATGAAGGGCGGTACTTGTGTCATTACAGGTGGGCTAGATATTATTACGAGAAGTCTTTAAGCTCAAGTATGTTTAACAAGGTATTTTATAATCTTTTTCGTTTGTACCATAGAGCAAAGATGAATAAATACTCTCATAAAACAGGGTTGCAATTTGGTATGAGTAATGTCGGTTTTGGTGTGATAATACATCATTTTGGTAGCATTGTATTAAATGGTAATTCTCAAATTGGTGATAATCTTACTATTTATCCTGGTGTGACAATAGGACAGACAGGTGGAATACAGGAAAATGTACCGGTAATAGGAAATGATGTTATAATCTATCCCAACGCAATGGTGTGCGGAAAAATATCAATCGGGAATAATGTCACCATTTTAGCAAACTCTGTGGTCACACATGATGTACCCGATGGTGCAGTAGTAGGCGGTATACCTGCGAAGATTATCACAAAGAATTTACGAATACAATGAGAATAGAAAAAGGAATCTGTCAGAAAGTAGTAATGAGTGGGGTGAAGTATAAGGATAATCACCCTGGCGGAATATCTGCTGTAGTGCAGTATTGGTCAAAGTATTTTGACGCATTGCAATATTATCCCACTTTTAAAGAAGGGAGCAGTCTCTCAAAGCTTTGTATATTTGGAGGGAGTGTAGCAAGGCTATGGTTTAAGATACGCTTTGACAAAAAAGTTAGAATCCTTCATGCGCATACTGCGGCGGGGACAGATTTTAAACGTACGTCTCTTGTTGTGAAGATGGCAAAAAAAGCTGGTCTTAAGGTAGTTTTGCATTCCCATGCTTCTTCCTTTAAAGACTTTTTTGCCAGCTCAAGCGCCACAGAAAAGTGTAAAATACTTGATGTGTTAAAGATGGCGGATGTGCTGATTGTATTATCTAAATCTTGGAAAGAGTATTTCACAGAGATAGGGGTGCCGGTTGGTAAAATTTTGATTCTGCACAATATCGCAGCTTATCCAACACCAAAGGATGTAGAAAAGAATGAGAACAAGGTTAGACTCCTGTTTATGGGTGAGATAGGTGAGAGGAAAGGTGTCTTTGATTTGTTGAGGGCAATATCTGATCATAAACAAGAGCTTGAAGATAAAATAGAGTTGCGTATAGGAGGAAATAAGCATGAGGAGAAGCTCATGTCTGTCATTAATCGGAACTGCTTACAAGGATTTGTCAAATTTGACGGATTTGTGACAGGGGAAAAGAAAATAGATCTTTTTAACTGGGCAAATGTATTTGTTTTACCATCATTTAATGAGGGCTTGCCTATTTCTATATTAGAGGCAATGAGTTACAAAATGCCAATTATATCTACTCCAGTAGGTGGTATCCCTGAAGTGGTAGATGAGAGCAATGGAGTGTTAGTGACCCCTGGGGCTTCTTTTGAGATTTATAAGGCAATATCCAAGTATGTGGACAATCCCGAAATTATCAAGACACATGGGAACTCAAGCTTTGATAAAGTTCAAACATATATGCCGGGTTATGTGATTAATGATTTGAAAAGGTTATACGAAAGATTATTAAGCGAGTAATTGGATTTGTACAATGGGAAAACTGAATAATATAGTGTTCTTTGCCTGTAATCAGGGAGGGCATTTCTCCCAAATGATGGCACTAAATGAATTGTTCGGAAGGTATGAAAGTGTTCTTGTAACGGACAATGTTCGTGCTACAAAACAGATGGCGGCACTGAGGCAAATTGGTGGAATAGAAATAGTTGAAGGTGAATCAGCCCAACGCAATAATATGAAAGATCAAGACTCTGGAAGCCGATTGTCTTTTTGGTCATCTTATATTAGATTATTTTTCTCTTGTAGGAAGATCTGGAAAAAATATCGCCCCAAGGTGATTGTTTCTACTGGTAGTAATATAGCCGTTCCATTATTCTTAATAGGTAAGCTACATGGAAGTAAAATCGTCTTCATAGAAACCCGTGCAAAAGTATACGCACGTTCTATGACAGGAATACTCGTTAGAAGAATAAGTGATCAAATATTTGTTCAATGGCCTGAGATGCTGGAATTATATCCAGAGGCTAAATATTGTGGAACATTAGTTTAAATTTTATGGTATTTATAACACTTGGTACTCAAGGAAATCAATTCCAGCGTTGCTTAAAGATGGTGGAGGAGTTAATTGATACCCTTCATCCGAATCAAGAATTTATTGCTCAGCTTGGTAATACCAAATTCCAATCTGACAAAATTAAATGTTTGGATTACGTGCCTGAAACAGAATTTAAGGAATTAATAGATAAAGCGGATATAGTAATAAGTCACGCTGGTAGTGGCGCTTTGTTTAGTGCAATCCAAAAAGGGAAAAAGTGTATAGGGGTAGCTAGGTTGAAGAAATACCACGAGATGTTGAATGATCATCAAACAGAATTAGTTCGTAAATTAACAGAAGGCGGTTACATATTGGATGGAACATATTCAATTATTGATGCATGGAAAAAACTTGATGGTTTTACCCCTCGACCTAACGATTTTGAATGTTCAATACCTCAGGAGATAATGAAACTTATAGATGTTTGGATGCAATAAAATTTTACATAATCGATTTTTGTCAGTATGTACAGAATTTTTTTTAAAAGACTTATTGATTGTACGCTATCTGTCATTGGGCTAATAATAAGTTGCGTGCCGATGCTTATTATTGCCATTGCTATCAAAATAGACAGTAAAGGGCCTGTGTTCTTTAAGCAAAGGCGTTTAGGTAAAGGAACCAAGCCTTTCACTGTCTATAAGTTCCGTACCATGTGTGACCACGCATACGAAATGGGTGGCTTGGCTACTAGTGCTAGTGATTCAAGAATCACAAAAGTGGGTGGTTTCCTAAGGCGTACTAGTTTAGATGAACTTCCTCAGATGTTCAATGTGTTGAATGGAACGATGGCAATTATAGGCCCACGCCCTATCTTGGATTGGGAGTGGGATGAATATAAGGACAATAAGAGGTTTGCAAAGCGGTATGATGTTCTGCCAGGGTTCTTCTGTACCATTGACTTGGTGAATCGTGCTGCATTGCGTGAAGATCAGTTTGAGGCTGATGCTGCTTATGCAGATAAGCTTTCTTTCTGGCTTGATGTTAAGACATTCTTTGGTGTGATTGCACCGGTACTTTCTGGAGCGCACGTTTATAGAGACGAAAGATAATAAAAGTAACAAGAAATATGTATAACATTGAGAAACTACAATCACTGGAACAACAATTTGGATCACCCATCTATTTGTTCCGTGAAGAGGACTTTGTGAAGAACTATAAGGAGTTTGTGGCTTGCTTTAACAAGTACTACTCCAAATATCAGTTGGCTTACAGCTACAAGACCAATTACACTCCGGCTATTTGCAAGATAGTGAAAGAACTTGGTGGGTATGCTGAGGTAGTAAGTGATATGGAATATTCTGTAGCACGAGCAATAGGGTATGAGCCCAACCAGATTGTCTATAACGGCCCTTATAAGAAGGAACTGGGCAAACAGTCTCTGCTGAATGGTGGTATCATCAATGTGGATAATCTGGAGGAGCTGAAGCATATCATTGCTACTGCCAATGAGAACAAGGACAAACAACTTGAGATAGGTATCCGTGTTAACATCAATATTGGCCAGCATTTTATTTCACGTTTTGGTATTGATTCTGATAGTCCTGATTTGCAGAAAGCTTTTGACATGGTGGCTGCTGTTAAGAACCTTGAAGTAGTTGGTTTACACTGTCATGTGGGCCAGAGTCGTACGGTAGAGGCTTGGAGCAACCGTGCAACTATTATGCTTGCTCTAGCTGATAAGTATTTCCCCAACAAGGCACCTAAGTTCATTGATATGGGTAGCGGTATGTTTGCCCGAATGGAGGAATCGCTGGCCAAGCAGTTTGGTGATAACATTCCTACTTTTGAAGATTATGCTAAAGCAGTAGCTGTTCCGTTTGCTGAGCATTACAAGCATCTGTCTCAGGAAGAAAAACCTATCCTGATGACGGAACCTGGAACCACAGTTATCAATAGCTATATTGATTTCATCGGTAAGGTGGAGAGCATCAAGCACATCAAAGGTAGAGAGTTCGTAGTGCTGAATTGCAGTAAAGATAATCTGGGTGATATCTGCAAGATGAAGAAGATGCCTTTGCAGATTGTTCATGTGAATAAGGAACAGGAAATTCTTAATGAGGCTGAGTTTGTTGGTTACACCTGCTTAGAGCACGATGTGATGTATCCTGATTACAAAGGTTCACTTGGCGTAGGTGACTATGTTATCTTTGGCAATGTAGGTGGATACAGCAATGTTTCTAAACCACCTTTCATCTTCTGGAACTGCCCAATGATTGGTCAAAAGGCTGATGGCACATACTATGTGATGAAGAAGGGTGAAACATTTGAGGACGTATTTACAACTTACGTAATATAAAAATGAGCGAGTTTAAGAATTTAACTGTGCTGCTGTCAGCATGTGGAGCACAGTTTGCACCAGGGTTGGTGAAATGCCTGAAGGATAACGGTGAGCGTGAGATTCGTGTCATAGGTATTGATATGCACTATGACCACACGCTTGATGGTCTTTATGATGGCATCTATGAAGTGCCAGCAGCTTCAGATTCAAAATATATTGATGTAATTCTGGATATTTGCAAGAAAGAGAGTGTGGATGTTGTGCTGCCTTTTATGTCGGCAGAACTTATTCCACTTCTTGACCGTAAGGATGACTTTGACAAGCTGGGCATAAAGGTGGCCGTTGGTGATAGAAAGACCATAGAGACGACCATTAACAAATATAACTTTTATGCTTTCTTGAAAGAGCAAGGGTTGAAAGTACCCAAGTTCCATGTCATCAAAAAAGCATCTGAATTGAAAGAGGCTTGTGAGGCTGTAGGCTATCCAGAGCATCCTGTGTGTGTGAAGGCAACAGAGCTTAGTGGAAGTCGTGGTATCAGAATGATAGACCCTTCAAAGTCAAGATTTGATATACTGTTTGGTGAGAAGCCTAATTCTTTCTTTACAACATTCGAGGATTTGCAGGCAACACTGAACGAACGTCCCGAAATGCCTGAAATGATGGCTATGGAATATCTTCCTGGTGAAGAGGGCTCTGTGGATTTGATAGCTGACCACGGTAAGATTCTTTATATGGCATACCGTGAGAGTAACGTGAATCTTGCCAGTATTCCGCAGGCAGCAACCCTTTCTTATAACAAAGAGGCATACGAGATTGCAGAGTCTGTGGTAAAAGCCCTGGAACTTGACGGATCAGCAGATTTAGATTTCAAGTATGACAGGAATGGCAAGCCGGTACTGATGGAGATTAACCCTCGAATTGCTGCAACCATGCAGATTTTTAAGGAGGGTGGCCTGAATCTACCGTACTTACGCATCAAACAGTTGTTGGGTGAGAAATTGCCCAAGATTGAAATTAATTATGGTGTGAAGATGAAGAGAAGGTATCTGGAAATGTTCGCAAACAATTAACGACATGATAAAAGTTCTTATAACAGGCGCTGGTAGTTATGTGGGCGAAAGCGTCAGGAAATACATATTAGCGACATCAAAGGATTTTGAGATTGATGCTGTTGATACTTTTGAGGATCACTGGAAACAGGCTGATTTCTCAAAGTATGATGTGGTCTATCATGTGGCTGGTATTGCCCATGTGAATGCTGACCCTAAGATGGAGCCATTGTATTACAAGGTGAATCGTGATTTGACAATTGAGATTGCCAAACACGCTAAGGCTGCAGGAGTGAAACAGTTCATCTTTATGTCAAGTATGATTGTGTTTCATGAAAGCCAGTCATTGAAGACAGAAATGTTGACTGTAGATACCCAACCTAATCCCAATGGTTTCTATGGAGACTCGAAACTCCAGGCTGAAAAAGGCTTGCATGAATTGGAATCGCCATTGTTTAAAGTCTGTATTCTTAGACCGCCTATGATTTATGGGCCTAATTCAAAGGGAAATTTCCTCCGTTTGGGATGGCTTGCTACTAAGACTCCAATATTCCCGAATTGGCATAACCAGCGTAGTATGCTTTATATTGACAATTTGGCAGAATTCGTTAAGCAAGCTATACTTCGTGATATATATGGTACATTCTATCCTCAAAATAAAGAATTAGCAGATACGGTTGATATTGTTCGCTTTTTTGCAAAGAAGTACAATCATAAGATTTGGTTTAGCCGTTTGTTTAATCCATTTGTGTGGATTGGGTCTTTCTTCCTGCAGCCATTGAATAAGATGTTCGCTTCGTATTATTATGATCCAGAAATGAGTAAAATGGATTTTGATTATCAGCTGGTAAGTCAGGATGAATCTTTTAACGGTCTCGAGGTTACAGAGGCTAATAGGCACATGTGATGTTTTTCTTTGAACTCATACAATTAGCATTAGGAGAAAGAAACTCTCTCAGCCATAATCCTACTGAAGAAGAATGGCAAGAGGCCTATCTAATGGCAGAAAAGCAGGCTTTGACAGGAATCCTGTTCTCTGCTGTTGAAAAACTAAATTGTGATAATAAGGCAGCAATGCCTCCAATGGAGTTGTTTTATCAGTGGATAGGTGATGCGTTGCAGATAGAAAACCGTAACAAGGAGGTTGACTATGCAGCTGCACAATTAACAAGAATATTCAAGGGCGGTGGGATGCGAAGTTGCGTGCTTAAAGGTCAGGGCATTGCTCAATTATATCCCGAGCCTGAAAGACGGCAGTCTGGCGATGTCGATTTATGGGTTGAGGGTGGCAGAAAAAAAGTATTGAAGTTCCTGAAGGATAATTGTTTAGGTACTGGTCAAGTTGTAATTCATCATGTAGATGCTCGAATAATTGAAGGTGTGGATTCGGAAATCCATTTTATGCCAGGATATACTTGGAATCCATTCCTGCATAGAAAACTACAGCACTTCTTTCGCCAGCAGGTTGATACACAGTTCTCGAACTATGATAGTAAACTAGGGTTTGCTTATCCAACGAGTAGATTTAATGCTGTATACATATTGTCGCATATTTATATGCATTATCTATATGAGGGTGTTGGTTTAAGGCAGATAATAGACTATTATTATGTACTGAAAAACATGACTACAGATGAACGGGAACAAGCTGCTAGGGATATTTGTCAAGTAGGCCTGAAGAAGTTTGCGGGGGCCGTCATGTATGTGCTCGGAGTTGTCTGTTCTATGGATAAATCAATGGTTTTAGTTAGCCCTGACACAAAAAGAGGGTTACTTCTACTTGATGAAATCATGAGGGGTGGAAATATGGGCAAATATGATGTGTCATTGGCAAATAGGAAAGAGGAGAATCTTATTCAATATAACTTGGTAGCATTTAGTAGGCAATTAAGATCATTACGATATTATCCGATGGATGTAATATCAATTCCATTTTGGAAAGTATGGCATTGGTGCTGGAGAATATGTAAAGGTTATCTTGAATAGTTTGTTATTAGTGACGCTGAAGTGAAATGTTTGATACCAATGACACCGAGACTGTTTTTTACGTCACCTTTCACATTAACGTACTTGAAGTGTTTATTCTCTTAAGCTGACAATTGACTGAAATATAGTGTGAAATCTAAGAAATATCTAATTATATCTATATTCTTGTTATTGATATTTCCAATGATCTTTCTTAATTGGAAGTATAAGGTGATTGCCTTACATCTTTTACAGAGTGAGAACTGTCACTTTAGGGTTTTAACATGGAATATCTATAGTTCTAAAATAGAAAACAAAAGAGAGCAAGAAAAAATTGCCAGACTAATAATATCACAAAATGCCGATTTCGTTCAATTGAACGAATTTTCGTTGGATAGTTGTTTGGTGATAGATTCTCTTTTGAGTGAGCATTATCCTTATAGGGAAGATGTAAATGCTAAGGTTAAGGCGGGAGATGTCTTCTATAGTAGAAAGGAGTTTGTAGAATCAGGAAAGTATAGTTCAACCATTCCCAATTGTATTTTTTCTAAAGTTTACTTTGAGGAAGATTCGCTATTTATAATAGGTTGCCATCTGCCAGGAAATAACCACGAGGGCCAGATAGAAATAGATGATGCAGATTCCCTTCGCCGGGTCAAAACTTTTTGGAGACATTATCAAAATGCACAGGAAAAGAGAAAAGAAGCAGTCTGTAATATAAAAAGAACTGTCCAAGAGAGCTCATTACCGATGATAGTGATGGGTGATATGAATGATTTTAATGCATCTGCGCCCATGGATTCCCTAAAAGATGCTGGTATGAAAAATGCGTGGTGGGAAGGGGGGCTTGGTTATGGAGCGACTTACCATGAAGGATGGCTCAGATTGAGAATAGATCATATTTATTACAACGACAAATTGAAGCTGGAGGGTGTAAAAGTGGTCAATACGGATTTGTCAGATCATAACATTCTGATAGCAGACTTCTCAATAGTTGACTAATGTAATGCTTGGATATGAGCAAGTATGCAAAAGAAGTATGAATGTTTGTTAGTTATCTGTCTATGGTTGAAGAACTCATTACTTTCTCATTGCGTGATTTAGCGGATATTGATATGCTGATGCATGAGTTGTCTGCTACGAGTTATTGCGATGAAACCTTGTTGAAAGAGGCTTTGAATGATAACAATGTTCATGTATTTGTAATAAGGGAAGATGGGCATATAGTCGCAACTGGTACACTCTGCATAAAACACACTCTAGAGTTTACTATTGCAGATGTGGAATCAGTTGTTGTAAGTTCTAGGTATCGAGGTCGTGGATGCGGAAAAGAGTTGATGACTGCAATGATAGATAAGGCAAAGGAACTAAATGTACACCATATACAGCTGACATCAAATCCTAAACGAGTGGCAGCAAACCAGATGTATCAGAACATGGACTTTGAAAGGTATGATACGAATTGCTATAAGATGGTACTATAATGAAGTCTGATGGCAAAGGTAAGATGGAAGTTGAAAGTACATTAATGGCAGGGGGACAGGAAACTGACATGAGAAATCATCACTCACATTATTTTAATTAATCGCATAGATATTATAAAAGAAACATATGCCACGGAAGGCAAGGGTAGAGTCTGGAACAGGGATGTTAACTTTGTTGACTTTCGTCACGACTCGACAGTGTTCAAGCGAGCGTGGCACTGTGCTCGCTGCTCCGAAAGTTGCCATGTGATGATGCGAGGAATCCGCACGGCCTTTGGACGCTCTTACCGTAGGGACGCAAGAACCCCTACGCTAGGATATAAAGCCCTTTCAGGGCATTGGTAATCGTAATATAATAAATCAATATTACAATATGAAGTATTTAATTGTAGTGGCGCACCCAGATGATGAGGTGCTGGGAGCTGGTGCATCCATTTACAAGTGGACGCGACAGGGAGATAAAGTAGATGTGTGTATCATGAGTGCAGAGGCGAAGGCACGTGCTTTCCGTCCTGAAGATAATGAGCTGGAAGATGATACACACAAGGCGCTGGCATACATCGGCGTGAACAAGGAGTATGAGGGCACATTCCCGAATATCGAGATGAACACGGTGCCTCACCTTCAGCTGGTGCAGCACATCGAAGGGGCCATCAAGGAGTCTCAGCCGGATGTGATCATCACTCATCACCCTGCAGACACGAACAACGACCACCTGCAGACCTCGATGGCCTGTCAAGAGGCTATCCGTTTATTCCAGCGTAGGCCCGAGGTGAAACGTGTGAAAGAGTTCTGGTATATGGAGGTGCCTTCGTGTACGGAATGGAAGATCAATAATGCTATGCAGGACTTCGTGCCTAACTGTTACGTGGAGGTGGGTAAGGATGGCGTGGATGCGAAAATCAAGGCACTATCGATGTATCGTGGTGTGATGCGTCCCTATCCTCATCCTCGTTCAGCGGAGTATATCTCTGGCTTGGCTGCTGTGCGTGGTAGCCAGTGGGGTGTGAACTATGCTGAGGCTTTCGAGGTGGTATTGAGGAATTATTAAGAGAAAGCGGCATGATAGCTTTATTGAAAGCTTTATGGCAATTTTGCAGTTACTTATTTGTTCCACAATGGAAATAATATGAAGATTACGCAAGCGATATTGGATGATTTGACCGCAAAGGCCAAGGAGTCACCACGATTGAGAATGAATCTTGATCTGAGGAATGATGAGAATGACAGTTCGCAGAGAATGCTGAATGCAATAGAACCAGGTTCTCCGCTACCGATACATAGACATCGCAACACCAGTGAAACGGTGGTGTGCTTGCGTGGTCGATTGGTAGAAGAGTTCTACGATGAGTTGGAGCGTATTTGTACAGAGGCGATAGAGTTAAGTCCGAACGGACCTATTGTAGCGGTGAATATACCTGCGGGACAATGGCATACGGTTAGGGCATTGGAGAGCGGTACTGTCATCATTGAAATGAAGAATGGGAAGTATGAACCGATTCAGGAGTGTGATGTGCTAAAGATGTAAGATGGAAGAAGTATGAAGGAAGATGTTGTTTCTCGCTTGCGAGAATTCTTAGAGAACGAGGCGCGTTCTGGTTCTATGGACTTCGGGTGTGTGACACCAGAGTATGTTTATAGGATGTGGGGAGGAAGCGTTGCGATAGAGGAAATCGCAACGGGGCTTGCTGAGTTAAAGAAAACAAGGTGATTCTACGTTTCTTCGGCGCGAAGAAAGTAGCAAAGAAGCATTCCCCTAACCAAGGCCTTCCCCCCGAGGGAAGGATACAAACTCAAAGTCGCAGAAACCGACGACTTTTCGTGTGTTTTAGTATCGCGGGACACGCGATGAGTCTTTTATGGCTTACGCAGCCTGCATTCTTTTAGTAGTTATTACACTAAGGTGTCCTCGCCCCATCAGAGGGTCGGGATGTAGTTTAGGTCACACAGATATCACAGATAACACAGATAATTTTTAAGGGCTTGCAGCGCTCGAGCTCGCATAGCAGCTATAACTTCAGTATTGGAGTTGTAGCTGCTTTTTTTGTCTATTACCCCGACAGGGGTTAATAACATAGCGTAGGGTCGCGACGTAAGCATTCGTAGAAATACACGTTGTGACAGTTGTAGTTCCGTTGTACCTTTGCAGTCGCAATAGTGCACATAACTACAACTGTTATTGTATCATGACAAAAGAAGAGTTTAAAGATTTACAATTG
>Ga0310786_10001603_pt1 | contig 36359 bp, 30 predicted proteins | sample AusTroGonzalo_MG_FD_203881 | JGI IMG/M metagenome (GOLD analysis project Ga0310786, IMG submission 203881) | Bovine rumen microbial communities from tropical cattle in Woodstock, Queensland, Australia - Gonzalo_03 (v2) (version 2) | ecosystem: Host-associated > Mammals > Digestive system >... | reverse complement strand
TTTTCAAAGATACTCATCATGGAGTGTCCTTTAATTGGTATTGGCACAGCAAAACTAACTGTTGGAGTGAAAAAGAAAACTGGTATGAAAATTCAGTATTGCATTACAGCGATAGAGACATAAAAAAACCGTCGGAGTTATAAAGGGCTTGGCAGTCGCCATTTCCCGTCCGACGGTTTTCTGCCTGCAAAATTACAACTTTTCCGTGAACCCGCAAGGGAATGGAACAAAAAACCATCTCTTCCACAAGAATTTGGCTCATGTTCCATTTTGGAACTTATTCGGGATAGTCTGATTGGAATGGCCGTTTCTTTATTTTCAACAAGAGTTCACACAGCCTATCTCATGAAGTTACCGCACTTAAATCACTATAAGGCTCGCAAAAAGTCTTATTAACCACCCTATCGCGCATCAGTTTCATGTCGGTGAAATTTCGGGAAATGTTTTGGACAAGTTCCATATAGTTGTCCGTTCCGTCTTTCTTTACATAATAGAACGGCTTGATGGAAACGCAGTTCTTGTGTTCAAACAAGGTATTGAGCAACGTCCTATCGGAATTACCGCATGAATGACCCATAATGCAAATCTGATAAGTGTCAGATTCAATAAAGTCTAGCAAATTACGATAATTTGGCGATTCCAGGTATTTGATGGATTTGATATTTTTTAGATACTCGTTGTCGTTTTTGTCCGAGATTTTTTTGTAGTTCTCATCAATTTCATCTCCATAACCAAAAATCACACTTTCAGGTTCATTCAATCTTCCATGTATATGATTGACCATAAACCTTTCGTTTTGGGGCAAATAAATATCAGCAGTTGTTGTATAATTGAAATTAAGGAACATCACTTTATCTGGGAACAAGAAACCATTCGGGAACTCATTATCTATTATTGTTTTTATTCCCATATTGTCGACCTGAGCTCGATTTGCTTGTATGAAAATCTTAATCTCATCCATCTTTTTCTCAACTTCTTTTACATCATACGCTTTCAATAGTTCATTCCAATCAGAATATCCGTCCCATCTTATTGTTGAATCAAATTGAAATCTTTGACGAACAAGTTCAACTAATTTTGGCTTTGCATTAATCGAAATATCATTTGGATTAAACGCAGCATATAATTTATCTTTTAAATCTTGTTTGACAATGCTTTCATTAATGCAATTCTCTTGTATGCCTTTCAGATATTCAATCAACAAAGAACGAACATAGGCCAACTCTTCATTTAACTCTTTTGGCTTGTCGCGATATAAAAATGGGCCTTTATCCTCAGAAGGAAACAGCAATCGATAATACTCGTTTTCAATATCTACCCAACCTTTTTGGTATGAAAGTAATATACATGAAAAGAAATCAGACTTGGCAATTTTGTAATTTGTTATATCTCCAGCCAATTGTTTTATAATATCCTTCCCTGGAGTATTTTTCAACATATCCTGATTGGACCAATAAAACGACTGCCATTGTGAAAATGTATTAGGCATTAATTTCATAGTACATAAAATATCCTTCGATTCATTAGAATAAATAGAATGGAGGTCATGTATCCTTTTATCCCAATACCAATCAATAAAATCAGCATAGCTCGTCTTCAAGCCATGCGCCAAATCAAAGCCGTTTCCTATGAGAATGATTCTGTTCATATTTCTACTTTTTTAGTTTCCAACCTCCACCTGCCCATTCATCAACAGCGGCAGCAACTCATCACGCTGACGGGTAAGACGTTCTATTTCACTTGTGTTTATTCCAATCTTTTTGCTAGAATCAACGAGAAAACCTCTGATTCTTTCTTTGACTTTGGCATCGGGGAAAACCATAGGAATTTCGGCAATATCTGATGGCAAAACATGCGGCTGCGCAGATTTGTGTGAGATTCTATAGAACCGTTGCTCCTGCATTTTCAACGTATAATAGCACAACATGGTATCAACTTCATCCTCAAATTGAATGGTTGAACAATCAGAAGCGTAAATAGGCTCTCGCCAAAAATTGACAAACCCCGCATTTTCTCCAGACCCGCTGACCGTTATGCAGTTAGCCGTCCTATTGCTCTGATTATGATAATAGGAAAAATCCAAACCTGCCGCAACCACTTTTACATTTCCTGGAGTTGTCTGTTTTTCCGTAATGGTCTTTCCTCTAATAATACCAACAGCATCTCCCAATCTTTTTACTTCCCATCCTTCCGGCACCTCCCGTTTCAGCATTTCATTCCACACCATCTTGCCGCCTGAAGATTTGTAAGGCTTGCCAACCTCATCAGGGAAATCAAACTGTACAAACCAATAGTCATATAGTTGCATTGCAAGCGCTTCTAAATTCCGATTTATCGCTCGATTGAGGGAAATTTTTCTATCAATAGAAGAAAAAATATCACCTATTCTTTTTTGCGCTTCCAACGAAGGTAAAAGAATTGGCATATTCTCAATGGTTTCAATGGAAAGCGTGTAACGCTGACCGCTGCCAGTTGCACTATTTTCAAAATACTTTTGAATGTACGCAGAGTGCATAAAAGCATTAAGGTATTTACCGTCTACTTTCTTTTCATCAGGTGTTACCAATGCACAATGATAACCAAGGAGTACGTCATCAAAATCATCTGCAATATATGTGGGTATGCCAATATCAAATCTTGTTTCGCTATCTTTTGTAAAAGCAACCTGACCTTTCTTTATCGTATACCGTTCTATCTCTTTTGCGTTGGCTGAGGCTTCCATAAAACCATCAATCAATTCTTTCGTAATAGCCCAATTATAATAAACATCCGTAAAATTGCACAATTTCACTGGCGTCTCGTTATCATTGGTCTTCTTATCCACACTACTAATATCTACTTTAGCAATGTCCGACAATTTATATTTCTTCAACTCCGCCATCACTTATCCATTTAGTTTCAACAAACCCAAGTGTTTCATAATTTCTTCCTCCAAACGGCGGCTCTCTGCAAACTGCTCTTCCAATTCATGCTTATAATGCGTCATTCGGGCATTGAACTCCTCCTCGGTAATGTCGACATACTCTATCTTGATGTCAAAGTATTGCCCTGCGGAGAGGCTGTTGCCCTTGGCTTTGATGTCCTTATAACTTACGCAAACGCTGAAATCCTCAACGGCCTCCTTAGTGCGGAAGGTGGTCACAATCTTCTCTATTTCTTCCGCATTCAGGCGCACTTTCTTCAAGCCGTTGGCATCCTTGTATTCCTCGCCCAACTTGGAAGCGTCAATCAGAATTACGGTGTCATCGTCGGTCTTGTCAGCACTTTTGTCGAAGAAAAGCACCGAGACGTTGGTGCCTGTGTTGGCAAACACATTGGAGGGCATGCTCACCACGCCACACACCACACGGTCTTCAACAATTCGGGTCAAAATCTTGTTCTCCACCCCGCTCTTGGCTGTGATGAAACCTGTGGGAATTACGATGGCACCTTTGCCATTGGCCGCTATGGAGTTAATGACATGCTGGATGAAGCAGGTGTAGATGGCCATCGACTCTTTCTTCTTGGCCGGTACCGAAGGCACACCCGCCCAAAAGCGGAACTTGTCAGAAGCGATGGTTTCGCGGTAATCGGAGAAGTCCAACTTGAAAGGCGGATTGCTGACCACAAAGTCGAACTTGCGCAAGGTGCCGTCTGGGTTCTTGTGGGCGGGATTGGTCAGGGTGTTGCCTTTCACGATATTTTGGATGCTATCCACCAAATCGTTGAGAATCAGATTCAAGCGAAGCATCTGCGACGACTTCTGCGAAATATCCTGGCTATAGATGGAGCAGCGGTCGGTGCCGATTTGGTGCGCCAAGGCCATGAGCAGCGTGCCTGAGCCAGCGGTGGGGTCATAGCAAGTCTTGCTGGTGAGTTGGGCATCGTCGCCCACAAGGAGCCGCGCGATGATGGTGGCGATAGCCTTGGGCGTGAAGTATTCGGCATACTTTCCGCCACCCGCCGTGTTGTAGTCCTTGATGAGGTACTCGAAAATGTCGGAGAAGAAATCGTATTTCTCGTTGAAGACATCTTCAAAGTTGAAATCGGCCAGTTTCGAGACCAAGGCACGGGCGAAGCCATCGCGCTGTTCCACCTCCTGAATGAGAGTGGTAATGCGTTCGAAGATGGTGATTTTGGTCTCGCCCACGCTGGCCATCGAGAAGATGTCGGCATTGACATTGGCGATGTCGAGCAGAGTGCCGTCGAGCAAGTCGCCAAACTCGCTTTGGCTTGAGGCGTTGTAGAGGTGACCCAGCGTGTGTTCGGGCTTCAAGCGTGGGATGTTGTGCCCCATGTACGACCAAAGGTCTTCCACCTCATCGGCTGTGAAGGTGTCGTATTCGGCATCCCATTTCTCGGCTTGGAATAGGCGTTGGCCGTAAGCATGGTTTAGTTTGGCCTCATGCGCAAACTTGTCGTTCAGGAATTTGTAGAGGAAAATCTCCGTGATAATCTTGTACTCGTTTCCGTCGTTGCCCAAGCCCGCATTGCCACAAACGGCTTTGAGCGAATCTATCAGATTGATGGTTCTTTGCTTAATATCCATTGTTTGTATCAGTTTCTTAATGGTAACATGCCGCCTGTCCGAGCATATTGGGCGTAATACTCACCCGCTATCTCATGTTGGATAAACTTACGGTCGGCAAGGCTGGCTGCAATTTTCATTTCGAGCATCTTCGCACTTACCAAGGCCAGCACATCGCGGTCAAAAGCGGCTTCGTTATTGAGGATGTCCTGATTGAAGAAAATCATCTGGTCGATCCAGTCCTTCAATCGATTGAGGCCGTCGGCGATTTCGTATTCCTTGTCTGAAATCACAGGCTTTTCCGCCTTTGCTGCCCGTTTATCATTTTCCTCTACGATGCGCTTGTGAATCCTCACAAAACGCTCGTCTTGCTTGTATTTGCCTTTCAGCACCTCGTTGGCGCGGTTAATCTCGCGGATTTTCTTCATTACCTCATCCATATACTCAATCTTGAGCTTGGCATCTGCCACATCCTGAGGCATAAATCCCTTTTCGCGGAAGAAGCGTTTGAATTCTTCGATGAGGTTCACATACTTGATTTCTTGTTGGTCGAAATTGCGGTCAAACTCCATCATCACCTTTTCCGCACGTTCCTTGATGTCGTTGTTGTAGATACGCAACTCTTCGCTGCCCTTGTATGTAAACTCATACTCAATTTGGGAAAGGATCAGATTGACATTGTCGCTCACCTCATCATCATGCTTAAACTTCTCCTGCTGGTTGAGGGCATCAATGCGGTGGTTGACCACAGTCAACAAATCGGGTACATCCCGCAAGTCCATCTTCTCACAATAGGCCTTTAGTTCTTCGTCGCCAAAGCTGCGGATTTGGTTCGACAAGGCCTTGGCATTCTCCAACACACGGCGCACTTCATAGAGTTGTTGCCTATCCTCAATCTCATCCATCTGCTGACTGAACAGCTCCCTGTTTTCAGAGGCATAGGCAAACAGCACATTCTTGATTTCGCGCAACTGCGCCTTGACCACATCAGGATCCTCAAGAATGGAAGTCCCAAGAGGCGTGACTGCTTCTTCTCCATCCTCAAGAAGACCTTCGTCACAGCGGTTCAGTTCGCGCAGATACTCGTTGTTGGTATCCTCAAAATTCTGCTTGATGTTGGCAAAGTCAACCACATAGCCATACTTGAAGTCTTTGTATGGGCGGTTGACACGAGTCAAGGCCTGAAGCAGGTCGTGGCCGTACATTTTTCGTGTGAGATAGAGGCGTTTTAATCGGGCGGCATCAAAGCCAGTGAGCAGCATACGGTTGACAATCAGCAAGTCTATAGTGTCGCGTTTCTTGAACTCATCGATAATCCTTTCCCTCGACTCCTTGTCGCCTTCATCGTGGAGAATCAGCGCAACCCTCGGAATGATAGCATCATAAGAGGCCTTCCCATGAGCATAAGAAGCTGTAACAGAGAACGGAATGGTTTCGGCTGCCATTGAATAGTCAGACAAGCCATCGTCGATGACAGATGACGGTTTTATATACTTCTGATAGTAGATGTTGTACAGATGTTTCGCTTGGGAGTTGGTTTCGCACACTATCATTCCGGCTACACTCCAATCGTCTTTCTCAACACGGAAACGTCGCAAGTCTCTAACGACATAATCGAGCAAGCTGCGCAAATAGTTGTCCGATTCAATGATGACCTCCTTCCCGACATCACCTTTCTTCACTTGGGGGTTGTTCTTTTGTGCTTCGTCCAACAAACTAATCAGCTTTTCCTTATAGGATGTTTCAATATCCTCTCTCATCAGTTTAAGGGTGTAGCCGTCGGCAATTGACTTGTCGTAATAGTACTTGTCGATATAGTCGCCAAACACCTTCCAAGAGGCGCGCTCCTCGCCCAACAATGGGGTGCCAGTAAGGGCAATCTTGATGGCATCGCGGTCGGCATCGAGCAGGTTGGCCAAGAACGATCCATGGGGATTATAACCTCGGTGCGCCTCGTCGATGAAAAACACCCGTTGCAAATTGATGTTATAGGTTAATGGCATGACCACCTTTTCGTGGTCTTCCTCAAACTTCTGGATATTCACGACCATGATTTCATTCACGCCCGAATCGTTTTCGACGGCATGAGTATTCTTGAAGTCGTCCATCAGCTCTTTACGGCTTTCGGCGGTGCGCACATGAAGTCCTCTCGCCACAAACTCATCCTTCGCCTGTTGCATCAGACTTAAACGGTCAACGATGAAATAGAACTTGGCTACGGTGTGCTTCTTCGCCAAATAGTCAGTCAGGCTCTTCACGGAATAGTATGCCAAAGCGGTTTTTCCGCTGCCTTGCGTGTGCCAAATGATACCCGACTTCACGCCTTGGTCCAGTTTCTTACGGATGGCCAATGAAGCGAACAACTGCTGGTAACGCATGACATGTTTTTCCAACTTTACAACTGTCTCACCAGTGTCGAGTTCGGTTTTCTTTTCGACGTAAGCAAAGCCGTAATGCAAGAGATAAAGGAAGCGTTCCTTGGCCAACAAAGAAGAAAGCACACGGTTGGTCGGCGTGGTGGGCTGCTTGTTGGTTTGGTACTCGGGGAGATTGGAAAGCACCACCTTGTTGAACGTCTTCAGCACCTTAAACTCCGTATCCTTGTCTATCGGCTTCAGTTTCAGTTTGTCGTAATACGACTGTCTTTGTTCGCGGAAGACGTTGAAAAAGATATTGCCCTTCGTGATGGAAGCGTAAAAAGCGCCTTGGATAGGCACGCGGTTTTCGGTATCGTATTCCTGATTATTGGAAAACACCATCAATTGCGTGACATTCAGGAAACGGCGGAACTTCTTGTTCGCCATGCGTTGGTTCATACGGTTTCTCTCGGCGAGGATGCCGTCCTTATTGTTCGGAATCTTCACTTCTATAAACGCCAGAGGCAAACCGTTCACAAAACAGGTAATGTCGGGACGAAAATTGTCGCCGCTGTCCATATTTTTGCAAGTGAATTCGGCGGTGCAATGCCACACATTGTTGGAAGGATTGTCGAAATCGATGATTTTCAGTCCACTGGTGGCGTTTATCTTTTGGTAGAACTCGCGTCCAAGGTCGTCATTATTGGCAATACGGATTAAAGTGTCGAGCAACAAATCAATATCTTTCTGCGATGCATTCGGATTCAGTTCTTTCACCTTATTTTTGAACACATCCACAAGAATATTGGTTTTATGATCATAGTGGTCAATCGTAGGAAGATACTCATAGCCCAATCGCGTAAGATGCAATATGGCTGGTATCTGTACCCTCGTAGCTTCTGAAAACTGCTTCGACATGGTTCGTTGTTTTGCTTAACACAAAAATTGACAAAGGTAGGAATTTTTCTCCATTGTGCAAGGGATTGCATTGGAGCAAAAGCAAAAAAATTCCTCCCCGCAAGCCTTTCGGCTCATGGGGAAACTGCAAGATTTTAATACAATACGATTGAGTCTATCCCCTCTCCATCGCCTCAATCAATATAAGGAACAGCATCAAACCGCCCCTGCATGTAGGCTTTTTCCAAATCCATATTCTCACGGAAGTCCTTGAAACCTCGCCCCCACCCATTTTTAATGATAATAGTCGGAATCTCGAAAAAAAACTGCGATTCCGACTACTATCGTTTGATTTTTGAACCTTACCGAAACTTTTCTTCCCCTATCGCCTCATTCAGCTTGATGTCCTCAAAGCGAATTTCTGTCTTATCGCCTTTGGGCTCGATAAACTCCACATGGTCAATGACTTGGCTTTTCTTGTCGAAATGGAACACCAACTGGCTGAACATGCGCTTCATGTCGCGGCGCTTGGGGGTCATTTCGGCTTTCCAAAATGCGACGTCGTCGTAGAGCATCACATCGAACGCCGAGGTGTCGAACAGCTTCTTGCCCGAAGCGCTGCCCATAATCATGCTTACAATGCCTTGGTACATCCGCCCCGCATTGCCTTCCAAGACTTCTGCTTTGCCGTCCGTCACTTTGACAATGCGCTCACCATTGACCACCAAAGCGAAAGGGTAGGGGGTGAGATACTCCCAACGTAGACGGTCGGGCGAGGAGAAATACATCTTGCCTTCCGACACTGATGGCTCGGCTAGCATGGCCATGGTTTTGCTTTGCACGAAACGGCATTGCATCGTTTGCATGGAAGAAGCGGCCTCGGTCAACGAAGCCATGATTTCTTGGCCCTGTGATTCAGATAGTTGGGTTTGTGCCGCAGCAAACAAACTCATGGCGACAAACAGAATGGATAACCACAATCTTTTCATCTCATTTCATGATTAGGAAACACCCCAACACTACAAGAACCAGGCCAATCCAGCGCGAAAAGGGGATGCTCTCGCCAAAGACGAGCCAGGCGGCAAGCATACCGAAGACAAACGAGAGGCTGGTCAAGGGATAGGCTTGGCTGAAAGGGAACTTTTTGAGGATGTAGAGCCAAAGCACCGTGGCAACGCCGAAACTGACGCCACAGGCCAAGAGCCACCAATCGGTGAGCACACTCTTAAAATAGGCCCACGACCATTCAAATTTGCCCAACTGCTGCACCGCCAACTTGAGCAACACCTGGCCTCCCGAAAGGAAAAGCGTCTGCAACGCCACCAAACCGAATATCTTCCACATAACTATGCCTCCAATAAAGTTAATGAAACATTCTTGCCGTCGGAACGGTTGTAAAGCAGGATACATTTAGGCTGCTTGTCGGTAGCTTCATCTGGTTTCACGAACAACGAAGCCGGTACATGGCCTTTTTTTAAGCACTGCGCTGTTACATATAACCCAATGCCGGACGAAGTGAAACTCTCGCCAAACAAGTGCTTGTATTGTAGCAAAGGTTTGTCGCCGAAAAGGGTCTTGGTTTCTTGCAAATAAGCTTCATCTTGCTCGTGGTGGCCGCTCATACCTGTGAGGATGTAGTCCACGTCTGCAAGGCTTTTTCCTACGGATTGGAGCATTGTCGCAACAGCATTCATCAAGGTGTTCATTGTGGGCTGATGAAGCATCTGGAAGCCTGTGAGTTTACATAAAGGTTGTAACTCTGGATTGCTTCCACCACGCTCTGCTCGTGGCAGGCTTTGTGCCTCCTCGCAATGACTGGAAGTAGACAGTACGATAGATACGGCGGCCTCGCCACAACGTTCCTCGTCCTTGCCCATTACACCGCCCTTTTTCAGGATGTGGTAGAAGGTCTCTGTCATCTCGTCGTGACCGCCTACCAAAGCTGTGTCTATCTTGCCGAGGCGGAACTGCAGCCAAGCATCTTGCAAAGCGCTGTCGAACGAGATGCCTTTGTGGGCGTAGGTGACATTATAGCCGTGGTTCTTGGTCTGGATGGCCACCAACGAGCTGATGGTGTTGTGCGTCGACTGCATAAAATAGGTCGGTTTCAGCAGCTGCTCGCCCTCTTTTGACAGCGCGTCAAGGAAGAACTCGGTATTCTCTATGCAGCCGTAGCCCGTTCCCGTGATGATGGCATCGACGGTGTCCAAACCAGAGGCTTTCAAAGCTTCTTTGGAAGTGGCCACAGCACGTTTTAGGATTTTGCCCATGCGTCGCGCCTCGATAGGGGAGATATAATCCTTGAAACTCGGGTCTATGGAGCGGGCAAAAGGAACATCATATAAGATGGGGTCTTGCATCCAGTCTTCGCTCAATGGCTGCTGAAGGGAGATTTGTTTGGCGGAGAGGACATAAACCGTATTGTGTTTCCCTTGTAGCGTAGGAGATTGCGGGTCAAGCCCGCAATGACGGTTAGGCGTGGGGGTGTCTCGTGTCTCATGTCTCGCAGTCTCGAGTCCAGATAACAACAGCGACGAATCATTCCCGCCAAAGCCGAAAGCATTGCACAAGACATGTTTCAGTGCTTTATTCGTCGGTTGCGAAACAGGCACTATGCCATCTTCCATGGCTTGCGACCAGTTCAAGTTGACGGGCAGGAAACCGTGCTGCAAAGCCAAGATGCAGAACACCGCCTCTATGGAACCTGAAGCGCTTGTCGTGTGTCCCGTGAAAGGCTTCGTCGATGAGACTGGCGGCACGTTTTCACCGAAAAGCCGCATCATGGCTTGACTTTCGCTGGCGTCGTTATTGGGCGTGCCTGTACCATGTGCGTTGATGTAGTCGATGTCAGAAGGCTGTATTTCTGCCAGTTCCAAAGCCTCTTTCATGGCACGGTAGGCACCTTCCCCATCGGGGGAAGAGGCTGTTTGATGGAAGGCGTCACAGGCATTTCCATAGCCCGAAAGTAGGGCCTGTGCTTTCACGCCACGACGTTGGGCGCTTTCTTCTGTTTCCAACACGAGATAGGCCGCACCTTCGCCCAAGTTGAGGCCGTTGCGGGTGGCGTCGAAGGGACGACAAGGCGCGGTGTCGAGAATCATCAGCGAGTTGAAGCCGTTGAGGTGGAACTTGGTGATACACTCGCTACCACCCACCACGACGATGTCGGCCTCACCGCAGCGTATCATATTGGCACCCAAGATAATGGCATTGGCTGCCGAGGAACAAGCTGTTGACAAAGTCGTCACGAAAGCGAACTTCCCAAAATGCTGGGCGGTCATCTCCGTACAGCTACCACAGTCGTGGGCAGCGATGTATTCCTTGTGTGCCTCGCTGTTGATATAATCGAGGTAGAATTGCTCGCTCATGTCCATGCCACCTACGGTAGTGCCCGAAATGAAGCCCACATTTGGCAGCATTTCCTTTGTCAGACCTGCGTCTTGCAAAGCCTCTTCCAAAGCCAGCATCCCCATCAGCGCAGTGCGTGTAGTGATGGCATCGTCGGCAATGCCCAAGCGCGCCCGCATCTCGGCATCGGTCAGCTTGACCTCGCCGACAGGAAACTCCTTGTGTTCCGTCTTGAGGTATTGCAGCTGTCCCACGCCCGAGCGACCGTTCAGCAAAGCCTCCAAGGTCTCCGCCTTGCCCAAGCCTATCGCCGAAACGACTCCCGTTCCCGTGACCAGAATTGGCTTCATCGCTTATTTCGTGCGGTTCTTCGAGATGAAATCGGCCATCACCGCCACCGACTTGAAGATTTCCTTGCCTTGCGACGGGTCTTTCAGCCTGATGCCGTAGTTCTTCTCCATCAGCACAATGAGTTCGAGCGCATCTATGGAGTCGAGGCCGAGACCTTCGCCAAACAAGGAGGCGTTCTCGTCGATGTCCTCAGGTTTCATATCTTCGAGGTTCAAAGCCTCGATGATTTGTTGTTTCAGGGTGTAAATCAGTTCGTCCATGATTGTGTATTTATGATTTCAGATTTCAAATTTAAGATTTATAGATTAGGTATAGTTTTGCTTCGAAGTGGTTTTCGGCGGTGCAGTCGAGCCAGCCGCCGAGGATGCTTTTGGTCATTGGGTCTTGGAACGCGTTTTGCAATTCCCGTGCCATGATATTCTCGTCACAGTCCTCCAAAACGATAAAGGAAGTCTCGCCAAAATACTTGTTGCGGATGGCGATTTCACCCGTTACAATGTTGGGCAAGGTATAAACGAAAGCCGCCGGACTGGGGAAGAAGTTGTCGGGGTCTTGTATGGTGGCTTGATAGGCTGTGTCGGCCTGCAAAGAAGCACTGCGGTTGAAGAAAATGACAGCACGGTCCTCTCGCGGCTCAAAACGCGGAGCACCTTCGGTCTGCAACAGCAATTCTGAAGCCACAAAGCCCAACTTGCTCAGCGTGTCCATCTTGAAGAACTTCGGATAATCACCCACATGGGCACGATAAAGCTCCGTCAGTAAAGCAGAACCTTTCTCGTTGTGATTCAACACTTTTCCATCCACTTTCACCTCGTTAGGCGTAATATAAACCTCATGCTTCATCATGACACACCTCCTTTCGCCATCAGCAAAGCGGCATTGCAACCGCCAAAGCCCGACAATAGCTTGATGAAAGCTCGCTTGTCGGTGGGTTTGTTCTCATTGGAAAGCACCAAAGGGTGGGTAACACCGAGTGTCTCAAAACCTTTAGTGGCCAATATATTGTTGTCGTCGATGGCCTGCATCGAAAGGATGGTTTCCAAGATGCCGGCTGCACCCATGGTGTGACCGTAATAGCCTTTCAGTCCATTGACAGGCACTTGTGCCAGTCCAGCCCTTTCAATGGCTACCGACTCCATCTCGTCATTGTATAAAGTTGCAGTGCCGTGGGTGTTGATGAAAGCCAATTTTTCGGGGTTCATGTCACCGAGGACAACTTTCAAAGCCCTGTAACTGCCTTCACCCGTGCGCGACGGTCCACTGATGTGGTTGGCATCGTTGCGGATGGCACCACGACAAGCTACCCAATCGTTTTCGGTTACATTGTCTTTTTTAGTATAGATGATGGTCGCAGCGGCATCGCCGAGGTTGAGGCCAGTACGGTTGGCATCAAAAGGCTTGCAGGGATCCACCGATAAGGCCTTGAACGATTGGAAGCCCGACACGATGAATGCTGACTGCACATCGCAACCGGCCACAACGACATAGTCGAATTTATGGCTTTGCCTTTTCCCGTTAGGGTCAACGGGGCATGCCCCGTTGTCGGCAAAGCCCTCTAATTCCCGCATGGCTTGTATCTGGGCGCACACGCCTGAAATACAAGCGTTTGACACCACAATCGGCGCATTGGGATTATGGAAATAGTCGGTCATTTGTCTCGCCGCGGTGCCTAACAGCACACGCTCTTGTGGGAAACCCGTCTCGCGCTTGTCCAACAAGAAGACATTGCCTTTAGTGGTGGAAAGGACAAACAGCACCTTGTCTGAACTTGGGTCAATGTCGGTTTGTTCCAAAGCCTTGGCCGCCGAGAGGATGATCATCTTCTCGAAGAAGGTGTAACGGTCGTCAATACTCTTTTGCGCCGCTATCTCATTCACCGCTTCGCGGTTCATCAGCGAGGCCGTGAAAGGCTCGGGCAGGTTCCACAGGCCATCACGACGTTTCAACTCAGAGCGACCTGCTTTCACCGCTGCATAGTTCTCGGCCGTACTCATGCCCAAGGGCGAAATAATATTGTCCGACACCTTGACAATCATATCTTTACCTCCCATCTTTGCTTCCATTCCTCATAAAAATCGGGACTTGTCAACACAAGTTGATGACTCTTTGCATCCATAAACACCTGTACAGAATGGCCCGTGACGATAACTTCGCCCGTTTCAGTGTCGCGAATCTCATAGTCGAAAATAATCTTGGCGGCTTCACATGGACGATAGGTGATGGTGATTTCAGGCTTCATCCCGTAAATCATGACACGCTTGTATTTGAAAGTCAGCTCTACGATAGGCTCAAAGTAGCCCTTGCCGTACATCATCAAATACTCCAAACCGTATTTTGCGCCAAAAGCCTCGCGGGCGTCCTCGAAATACATTGCATAATGGCCGTGCCACACCACACCCATAGAGTCCACCTCGCTGAAGCGGACCTCAAAAGGCTTTGTGACCGATAATATCTTGTCCTTTCCCATGGCGTTCAATCTTGCGAATCCTTATCTATCAATGCTATTTTCATATTGGCTTGTGCTATCGTTTCGTCGCCGCACTTGACAATGGCTTTCACCATCGTGACTTGGAACATTTCTTCCATCATTTCTATCGTCGTAATGATGACCTCTCCGACTTTTGGCGTACGGAAAACCTCAAAGTTGTTGACCGCACCTATGACACCGATTTTCACTGCTTCATTTTTGGTCAAGTTGATGTAACCCATACGCGCGGCACAAGTCTGGGCGATGTTTTCCATTAAGCCCTCCGCCGAAAGATGGCCGTCTTTGCAGAATACATTATCAGCACGGACTTCCAACTGCGTCACCGTGAACACCATGTCGAACGAGAGCAGTTTGTCAATCATCACAAACGGCGGTCGCTGCGGAATCAGTTCCCTTATGCTTATGTCTTCAAATGCCCTCATTGCTTCCAAAAATCATAATAGTTGAACCATTGTGTGGGATAAAGACGAACGACGGTTTCCAAACGTTTGGCAAAACTTTGGGCCAACTGTTCCATTTGCTCACGTTTACTGGCGTGTCTGTCGCACATAACCTCTTCAACATAAGCATAATACCGTTTCATGCCTTCCTTCATCACGAAGACTGCCAACACAGGAACATTTTTCTGCACCGCCATGGCAAAAGCCCCCAATGGGAAGTTTGCCTTTGCGTCAAAGAAATGACATTCAACGCTTTTCTGCGAACCGAAGATACGGTCTGCGGCCATACTCACAATTTCGCCGTTGTCCAAAGCGGCGTTAAGCGCAAAGAGATGGGAGAGGTCTTCCTGCACGAGAATGACGCTCATGTTGTTTTGCGAGAGCACGCGTTTGCGGTTTTCCATCACCGTAGCGGTTTCGCCAGCAAATACCAAAGCATTGAATTTCTTTCTTTTAGGCTTCAACGAATAGCCAGCTATCTCATAGTTGCCCACATGACTGCTCAACAAAACGAAGCCTTCCGGATGCTTCTCTAACTCATCCATCAGCTCTTGACCTTCGGTGAAAAACTGGTACTTTTTGCCTGCATACACTCCGAAACGGTCTAAAATGGTTTGACCAAACTTGAAATGGTTGGCATACACCGACAAAAACGACTGCCACTCATCATAACCCAACCTGTCATGGAAGAAATCATACATAGCACGATAACCTTTCTTATTGAAAATCATATAAAAAGGCACCACCAAGGCCATCACGCCGTAGAGCAGCCACAAGGGCAGCACACGGAACATGGCGATGAGCGAGCGTTGCATCCAAGGCTGTCCGTCGGTCTTGCCCGACCATTCGTTATGTTGCAGGGTGTCGGCCATGCAAAATCAGGCAATCTTGGTTTCGATGTAGTCGCAGAACTGGCTGAAGGTCTTCACTTTAGCCATGTCTTCTGTCTTAATCTTGAAGCCGAACTTCTTCTCGACGATGACCACGATGTCAACGAAATCGAGGCTGTCGATGCCGATGTCTTCTTTCAGACGGGCTTCCGGCTGGATTTTTTCTTCGTCAATCTCAAGGTCGTCGATGAGGAACTCCTTGACTTTTGCTTCTATTTCTTGTCTGTTCATAATAATTTGTATTTCAAAATTTCAAATTCAAAGATTTCAAGATTATGGTTTTTTGCACACCATAATGCTGTGACCAAGGCCGAGGTCGTCGTGGATGGTTTCCACCTGCAATCCCGCCTTTTCGACCAAACGGGTCATGTCGTCGCTGTGGTACATCTTGCTGTTACCGTTGGCAATGGCGGTAAAATACAGGCTCGTCATGGTGAGGCAGAACGCAGCCGGCTCAAAACGCTGGCGGTCCCACAGGGTTTCCATGATATACAAGCGGCTATCTTTGTCCATAATCTTGGCAGCCCGACCGATGATGCTGACAATTTCATCCTCCCCGAAACAATCCAAGAACTGGCTCATCCAGATGACGTCATAATGTTTGTTGGTGGGGAAGGGTTGCGAGGCATCCAAGAGGTTCATGCCGTAGCCGTCAATGCGGTCGGCACCTGGCTTGTCAGCGGTGTTGCGGCGCATCATCTCCAATTGTTGCGGCAGGTCAACGATGGTCACTTGCACAACCTTATCGTAACCCACGCACTGCAAAGCCCAGCGGCCTGTGTTACCACCTACATCCAGCAAAGTTTTGGGCTTGTTGGCAAACACGATTTCGAGCGCTTGTTGGAACGAGCTGTCGCTGTAGAAATGGTCAAAACCGAACCAGCTTTTTTGCACTTGTGGCGGCAGCTGCGAAAGACCTTCGTACACCGTAGGCCACGGACCGAAGTGCTCCAGTCCAACAGGACGGCCTTCTTTCAGACATTCCTCCAAACGGAACCAACCTTCGTAGTTCACATCGTGGTTGAACTCGGTATTCACATCGGTGGCTTGGTCGGTGATGAAGAACCAGCCCGTCTTGCTTAAAGTGTAACGGTCGGTTTCGGGGTCAATCAGCACCGTGCCGATACACAAGCTTGCTTCGAGCATCACCTTGGCGGCATAGCCACTGATGTTGGCTTCCTTGGCAATCTCGGCTTCGGTCATGCCGTTGTCGTTGTTGCGCAGCATCTCGAAAATGCCGAACTTTTTCATCAGGCGGCTCACTTGGAACACAATGGGACCCCAAGCAATCCATTCCGCTTTGGCTTGCGCTTCGCGGGCGGTCAGATGTTCTTTACTGTAGGCTTCTTTTAATATCGGAGTAAGATGCATGATTTTTACGATGTGGTTTGATTATTTCAGTTTGGCAATTTTTTCTCCAAGTTTTCCAAATGCGTCATTGAAAGCTCGATCGGTCGTAGGTGCAGAACCGCCGTCGATTTCATCAATATCAACGACTAATAAAGACTCTCCGGTCTTGACATCGGTAACGGTCAAGGTTCCCCAAACACGTATGCAAGGACCAGGAATCCAACCCATCACATTGATAAACTCATCTATCTTTGTCACTTGGATGGTTATCTTGTAAGTAGCCTCAGCTTCTGTCGTAACGAAATTCATTTTTTTGTTGTTATCTTTGAACTCCTCGATGAAGCCATCGTACGAAATGGTTGTCTTGGCTTCCATATCGTCGTATTTTTCGGTCAAAGGCATCTTGTCATCAAAAGAAGCACCTTCATATACCACTTCAAGATAGATGTTTCCTTCTGCTGACTTGAAGAACTTCTTGTCTCCACTAACAACTTTAATGGGGTTGGCTGCAAATGCAACCGTGGCAATTATGGTCATGAATGCCATCAAAACTAAACGTTTCATACTGTGCGTTTTTTATGGTTTAACTTAATATTTCTTTATCACTAGAGCGGAGTTGGTCCCACCAAAACCAAAGGAATTGGAAAGAATGGTTTTCAGTTCTTTATTGGTGGTCGTATTGACGATGTTAAGCCCTTCTGAATACTCGTCAGGGTGCTCAAAGTTGATGTTCGGCGCGATGAAACCACCTCGCATCATGAGGATGCTGTAAACGATTTCGCTCGCACCCGCCATCCAGCACTCGTGGCCTGTCATGGACTTGGTCGAAGAGATAGGCGTCTGGGTCAGGCCAAAGAGGCGCTTCAGTGCCAAAGCCTCAAACATATCGCCTTGTGGGGTGGAAGTCGCGTGTGCATTGACATAGTCAACATCTTCAGCTTTCACACCTGCCTCATTCATGGCGCGGGTCATAGCACGGAAACAACCATCCTCGCTGGGTTGGGAGATATGGCTCTCGCCGTTGGAGGAGAAGCCATAACCACAAACTTCGGCCAAAATCGTTGCTCCACGAGCCATAGCGTGGTCGTAATCCTCAAGCACCAAAGCCGCTGCACCACCACTGGGTACTAAGCCGTCACGGTCTTTATCAAAGGGACGTGAAGCCTTGGTGGGTTCGTTAACACGCGTCGAGAAAGCACTGATACCATCGAAACTGCCCATGGAGAGGTAATTGGTCTCCTGTGCACCGCCGCAAAGCACCATGTCCTGCAAGCCGTTGCGGATGAGTAGCGCACCCAAACCGATGGAATGGGAGCCGCTGGCGCAGGCCGCGCTGATGGTCATGTTGATACCTTTCAGGTGGAAAATGGTGGAGAGGTTCATTGTCACGGTGGAGTTCATCGACTGGAAGATAGCCGACGAGCCGACGAGGGTGGTGTCTTTTTTCTCCAAAATGGTCTCGTGCGAATCGATGACTGCCTTGGCCGAAGAGTCGTTGCCAAACAGCACTCCCACCTCGTTTTCAAGCAGATAAGTATCGTCAATGCCCGCTTGTTTGAAGGCTTCCAAAGTGGCCATGTAGGCATACTCACCTTCTTCGGCGAGATACATGCGGAGCTTGCGATCAAGGAGACCTTTGAGCTGTGGTTTTTCAACCATGCCCGTCAAGGGAGAACGGTAGCCATATTCGGTACGCTCGGGTTGAATACCGATGCCCGAGCGACCCTCACGCAATGAGACGGCAACTTCTTCTTTGTTTTTTCCGAGGCAGGACCAAATGCCCATACCTGTGATGACGACTCTTCTCATGTGTAAAGCCCTCCATTGATTGAAATGACTTGTCCTGTGATATATGCCGACTCATCAGAGGCGAGGAACGCTGTCAAAGCGGCCACTTCTTCGGGTTTGCCGAAACGACCCAACGGAATAAGTTTCTTCAACTCAGCCTCATTGAGTTCCTTGGTCATGTCTGTGGCGATGAAGCCCGGCGCGATGGCGTTGACGGTTACCTTGCGGGCGGCCACTTCCTGCGCCAGGGCCTTGGTAGCCCCGATGAGGGCTGCTTTGGCCGCGGAATAATTTGTTTGTCCCGGCAGGCCTTTCAGTCCCGACAGCGAAGCCATGTTGATGATGCGACCATTGCGGTGGGTCATCATGTCCTTCAGCAGGCGACGTGTGATATAGAAGAAACCATTCAAGGTGGTGTCAAGCACTTTGTTCCATTGCTCTTCCTGCATGAAAATCATCAGGTTGTCCTGACGGATGCCCGCATTGTTGACCAACACAGAGATGTAATCGTCGGGGTGTGCCTCCGACCAAGATGTCAAAGCGTTTTCGATGGCTTGCGGTTCCGCAACGTTGAAAGGCAACAATTCGCCTGTGCCACCAGCTTCTTGGATTTGCTTCAAGGTATCCTCGGCTGCTTCTTTGTTGGATTGGTAATTGATGATGACGGCAAAACCGTCTTTGGCGAGACGCATGGCGATGGCTTTACCCAAACCGCGTGAGGCGCCCGTGATGAGTGCGTATTTCATTACTTCAATTTCAATGGATTGGTTTTCAGATAGTTCTCAACAGCCGCGATTTCCTTGTAGAACGGCGTGTCCTCCACAAACAATGGGATGATTTCGCGAACTTTGTCGTAAATCTTGCGTGAGGTGGGACACAACTTGTCGGCAATCTTCAGACAGTCGGTGGCCTGCGCCAAGGCGATGTATTGGATGGCCATCACCTGGAAGCAGTTTTCCACCACTTGCTTGCAGAGCAAAGCCGAGTTGGTACCCATGCTGACGATATCTTGGTTGTCGTTGTTGTTCGGGATACTGTGCACATAGTTGGGCATAGCCAGTGTTTGACATTCGGCGGTCGTTGAAGTGGCCGTGAACTGACAGGCTTGCATGCCGTAGTTCAGTCCCAGCGTGCCGAGGTTGAGGAACGGCGGCAGGATGCCGTTGATGCGGTCGTGGAAGAGGTAATTGAGCTGTCGTTCCGCCGTCATGCAAAGGCGCACAAGGGCGATTTTTACTTTGTCTTCTTCCAACGAGATATAGTCACCATGGAAGTTGCCACCATGATAGACATATTCCGTTTCGGGGTCGACAATGGGGTTGTCGCAAGCCGAATTGAGCTCATCCTCAAGAATTTGGCGTGTGTATTGCAACGTGTCGTAAATGGGACCGAGGATTTGCGGCGTGCAGCGCAATGAATAATAGGCCTGCACCTTGTGTTCAAACACTTTCACGTCGGAATGACCGTAGTCATAAAGCTCGTGGGCACGTTTTTTCATGCACTGTGAACCTTCGGAGATTTCGCGCAAACGACGCGCAATCTCTTGCTGACCTTCGTGGCGACGACAGTTGTTCTCGCCTTCCGACATATAGTCATCGAACGAAGAAGCAATTTCATTCATCCAAACAGCGGCCAAAGTCGCCCAGTCAAGCAAGGTCTCAGCATGGAACTGGTTGATGACACTGATGCCGGTCATCACGGAGGTGCCATTGGTGATGGAAAGACCCTCGCGGATGTGCATTTTCAGCGGTGTCAAACCCAACTGTTTCATCACTTCGCCGGCATTGCGCCATTCACCTTTGTAGTGCACTTCACCTTCGCCAATCAAACACAGAGCAATATGAGCCAACTGCACCAAGTCGCCGCTAGCACCCACACTGCCGTGCATGGGAATAAAGGGATAAATCTCGTTATTGATAAACGCCACCAACAGATGAGCCACATCAGTATGCACACCCGAACGGCATTGCAGCACCGTGCCCAAGCGGGCAATCATGGCTGACTTCACATAGATGTCGTCCAAAGGCTCACCAGCACCTGTGGAATGGCTGCGGATGATATTATATTGTAAATCAGTGAGATATTTGTCGTCAACACGCCATTGTGCCATCGGGCCGAAACCCGTGTTGATGCCATAGATGACTTTCTCGGCAGCAAATTTCTCCAAGAAACGGTAGCAATCTTCTACACGGTCTATCCATTCAGAAGCAACCTGTATGTTTTCGCCAGCATACAAGACTTTCTCGACATCGTTGAGCGTAATTCTATCTTTCAGTGTAATCATAGCGAGAATACTCCATTATAATTAAGGTGCAAAAATAGAAAAAAAATCAATGTGTCATTTTATTTCCTATCTTTGACCCCGAAAAACTGACTTATAATGATTGAAAACAATACGAAATGGTTAGTTGTTGTCAACCCGAAAGCCTCGGTGGGCAAGTCCGAAAAAGACTGGCCTACGATTAAGGAACTTCTTATCAAAGAGGGCATTGAGTTTGACGATGTGCTGACCGAATATCCCCGTCATGCCATTGAAATCGTCCGAAATGCTATTGTTGAGAAAGGTTATCGAAAATTTATCGCTGTGGGTGGCGATGGCACTAATAATGAGGTAATTAACGGCATTTTCACCCAAGACCAAGTGCCTACTAATGAAATCACGATGGCCGCATTGCCTGTTGGGACGGGCAACGACTGGCGTCGTACTTTTGACATTCCTTTAGAATACGATAAGGTCGTCAAGATGATCAAGGCGGGACACACTTTTGCGCACGATATTGGTAAGTTGAGCTATTATGACAATGGGGACACGAAAATCCGCTATTTTCTCAACGCCGCTGGAACTGGATTAGACGAGATGGTATGCCATTCCACCAACACCATGAAGCAACAAGGCAAAGGCGGAACGGTTCGCTATCTGATTAGTTTGGTCAAATGCATTTTGACCTACAAAATCACACATATCCAACTCACCGTGGATGATAATTTAGTCTTTGACGACAGCATTTTGAACCTTTCCCTTGGCAATGGTCGGTTCAATGGAGGAGGCATGATGACGATGCCTAACGCCATTCCAAACGATGGGATGTTTGACATCACAGTCATCAAAAAAGTGTCTATTTTTAAATTCGCGGCTAACGTGAAAAACCTCTACGATGGCAGCTTCGTCAATAAGATTAAGGAAGTGAAGACTTTCCGTGGTAGAAGAATACGGATTGTGTCCATTCCTCCACATTCTTTGAAGGTGGAAACCGAAGGCGAAAACCTCAACAATTCGCCCTTCGACTTTGAGATGCTTCCAAAAGCCATCAATATGGTTGTTCCTAAAAAACACAAATTCTAAATTTTGAAATGCAAAACATTCGACGTAGTCAATCTTAAATCTTAAATTTCAATAATATGGTAAACATCGATCAAATCAATTTTGCAAACAAACGCGTGGTTATCCGCGTTGACTTCAACGTCCCGTTGGACGACAACTTCAACATCACTGACGACACCCGTATGCGTGCCGCTCTGCCGACCATCAACAAAGTGCTCAACGACAAAGGCATGGTTGTGCTGATGTCGCACCTCGGTCGCCCGAAAAAGAATCCCGATCCGAAATATTCCATCAAGCCGATTATCAAGCACTTGGAAGAACTGCTGGGTCGTCCCGTGCAATTCGCTGACGACTGCATGAAAGCCGCCGACAAAGTGGCCGCCATGAAACCTGGTGAAGTGCTGGTGCTCGAAAACCTCCGCTTCTATGCCGAGGAAGAAGGCAAACCGCGTGGCATCGAAAAAGGTGAGGAAGGCTACGATGAAGCCAAGAAAGCGATTAAGGCTTTACAGAAAGAGTTCACCAAGACCCTCGCTGGCTATGGTGAGTACTACATCAACGACGCCTTCGGCACTGCCCACCGCGCCCATGCTTCGACTGCTCTCATCGCCGACTATTTCGATGCCGACCATAAGATGTTCGGTTATCTGATGGGCAAGGAAGTGGCTGCTGTCAACAAGGTGATGAACGAAATCCAGCATCCTTTCACCGCCATCATGGGTGGCTCGAAGGTTTCCACGAAAATCGAAATCATCGAGAATCTGCTCACCAAGGTCGACAACCTTATCCTTTGCGGCGGCATGACTTACACCTTCAAGCGCGCCTTGGGCGGTAAGATTGGCAACTCCATCTGCGAAGAAGACAAACTCGACCTCGCTCTTGACATCCTTGCCAAAGCCAAGGAAAAGGGTGTCAACTTGGTGCTTGCTGAAGACTGCGTGGTCGGTGACAAGTTCGGCAACGATGCCAACACCCAAGTCGTTGACCCGATGAACATTCCCGATGGTTGGGAAGGCATGGACATCGGCCCGAAGACCCGCGAGCTGTTTGCCAATGTCATCAAAGGCTCGAAGACTATTCTTTGGAACGGTCCCTGCGGTGTGTTTGAGTTCGACACTTTCGCTGTTGGTTCAAAGGCGATTGCTGAAGCCATTGCTGCTGCTACCAAGGACGGCGCTTTCTCGCTCATCGGCGGCGGTGATTCCGTGGCTTGCATCAACAAGTTCGGTCTCGCCGACCAAGTTTCCTACGTCTCCACTGGTGGCGGTGCTTTGCTCGAAGCCATTGAAGGCAAGGAACTGCCTGGTATTGCGGCGATTAAGAAGTAATAGTATTACTAAACATCGATTCAAAAAAGGCGGCTTCGGCTGCCTTTTTTTACTTTCAAAAGTAAAAAATGATACCAATTTTTATTTCTCAAAAGTAAAAAATGAATATAAAATTTGTTTTTCTAAAGTAAAAAATCGTATTTTTGCAGCCAACAAAACAGAAAACTATGGATAACTTATTTAAAACTTACGGTCGTTTGCTGGCCGATACCGATTTAAGCTTTACCCGATACCTTTACGACAAAATCAATTGGGACAATAGGCTGATTGTCATCAAGGGAGCGAAAGGTGTAGGTAAGACAACCATGTTGCTGCAACATATCAAACGAAACTTTACGGATGAGAAAAAAGCCCTATATGTTTCCTTGGATAACCTATGGTTTGCCAACCACACCCTGCTTGAACTGGCGGAATACCACTACACGCATGGCGGTACGCATCTCTTTTTGGATGAGGTCCATAAATACAAAGGCTGGGAGCAGGAAATCAAGAACATTTATGATTCCTATCCGCATCTGTATGTTGTGGTGACTGGCTCTTCCATGCTGAAATTGGAAGAATCGCTGATTGCCGACCTTTCGCGACGTCACCGTGCCTACACGATGGAAGGACTTTCTTTCAGGGAATATCTGCAATTGGAACAGATAGCCAATTTACCTGTTTTGTCTTTGGAGACCATACTCAATAATCATTTTACGGAAGCCTCGCAGATTACCTCTCAAGTGAAAGTGCTACAACACTTTGAAAAATACATTGAATCAGGCTATTATCCATTTTATCGTGAAGAAGGTGACGGTTTCCCTGATAGGCTACAACAAGTAATAGACACCGTTGTCACTTCCGAAATTCCAGCTGTGAGCAAGATTGAATATGATTCTGTTTATAAAGTTAAGCAACTTTTGGCGGTACTGGCCGAAATGAAGCCTTACACTTTGAATATCTCATCGCTTTGTTCGACATTGCAATCGTCGCGTAATAATGTATTGAAACTCTTGGATTTAATGGACAAGGCTGCTTTGGTGCGTAAGCTCTATGCAACAGAAAGCGGAATGAACATGCTGACGAAGCCGGAAAAGATATTGTTCTACAACACTAATTTGATGTATTGCTTGACTCCCCAAGTCGATGCAGGAACCATGCGTGAAACTTATCTTGCCTCACAAGTTAGTGTTAATCACCGACTTTATATGCCCAACAAAGGTGATTTGGTAGTGGATGGAAAATGGCTGTTTGAAGTGGGTGGCAAAGGAAAAAGTTTCTCACAAATCAAGAACATTGAGAACAGTTTCGTTGTAAGCGACAACACGGAAATAGGTCATGGAAACAAAATTCCGTTATGGCTATTCGGATTGTTATATTAAATGTATTACTTTTGTGCCAAATTTACAAGATGATGTCAAAACTCAACTATTTCCTTCAAAAAGCAATCTTAACCTTTGTTTTTGTAATTGGCTCTCTTTCAACGTTGAACGCCCAATGGGTGAGCCCAGGCAACGGAACCACCTATACTTTTCCTGACCTTGTAAACGTCACTAATGGCGTAGTCACTAATGGCGAAAATGGTTTTCTCATCAATGCAGACCTGACGATTTCCGCCAACGATGTGTTGAAAATTGATGACCAAGTGCTAAGAGTAGATATTGAAGCCGTACTCATCACCATCAATGGTTCAATGGTTTGCTCCAATAGCAATCGTGTCAGGTTTTATGGACTGAACGAGACGCAACATTTCAGTATGCGCTTTGAAAACGCCACCGCTTGTAACCTGAACAATATGTATTTCTCGGACGGTGCCGGCATTAAAGTCATTGAGTCAGAAGTGACTTTCGACGATGTCAAGTTTGTATATTTCACCCGCGACTACTGCAATGCGGTGATTGACGTATTCAATTGCGACCCAGTCATTAACAACTGTTTCTTTATGATGAACGAAGGTGCCGCCATCAGTTCACCCGCCAATGGTCAAAGCTCACCGCAAATCCTGAATTGTTCATTCGATGCGAACGCTGACGTCGACGGACTTAACGTTCCGCAAATCAACTTGGGTCCAGGTGGTGAAGATACTATCCGCATCATCGGAAACGAAATCGACGACCACTGGGCTTCATGGCATGTAGGCGGTATTTCGGTTGCTGATTTGATGGGAACAGGGTCGACAAAGGTGTTGGTCAGAGGCAATTATGTGGCTAATGGACGCTATGGCTACAACCAACAGGGACAGACCATTTCATCCGTGATTGAAGAAAACCAATTCATTGACAACTTCTATGAAGCAGACCCCATGAATGGAGGTAGCGGTATTTCCATCTATGGCTATACAACCAACTGCAAAGCAAAGCTCCGTCACAATACCATCACTGGAAACCTATGGGGTATCACTGCTATTTATTTACATGATATCGATATGGGCACTGAAGACGATTGGGGTTACAACGAGATCCACGACAACGGCAACAGCAGCACCATCTATGACCTTTACAATAACTCTTCCTGCGACCTCATGGCCGTTGGAAACGACTGGAACACAACTGACGAAAATGTGATTGAAAGGCATATCGTCCACCAATTTGACAACCCTGATTTTGGTTTGGTGACTTATATTCCCTATGTCGGCTACGAAGCTGTAAATGAAACAAAAACAACAAGTTTTGACATTTCGCCTAATCCTGTCATCAATGGCGATTTTACCCTCACACTCAATAAAATCATACCCTCTGAAGTGACCATCTACAATGTCAACGGACAAATTGTAAAGTCACAACATATTGACAATTTAATGAGTACTATTAATGTTGAAGCATTGGTTTCTGGTGTTTATTTCATCGAAGTTAGAAATTTTGAAGGAAAAGTAGTGAAGAAAATAATAATCAAATAGTTATGTCAAAAACCATCGTAAATATCGTAGACAAAATCAACCCATTGCCGGCTTACTTGTTCATTAAGGAATACTACGAATCCGGCGACAAATTGTTGTTTATTTCAGCCGAAGAAGATATTGACTGTATTATACCTTTGGCCAAATCACTGACCATTGATAAAGAATTTGTTAGCATCATTATCGTCAAACGACACGAGGACAAGATGCTCTATGAATACATTTGTCGCACCATCAAAAATGAGCTAAACGTTGACACGCAATATTACCTGAATCTCGCTGGCGGCAACCGTTACATGACTTTATCAGTGCAGCATGTCTTTGAGGAATTCAACACTCAGTTTTTCTATACGCAAACCCGCGAGAATCTGATTGTCAAAACCATTTTTGACCATAGTATTTATGATGACGACGACGAAGTTTTTCCCATCAAGCACCGCATGAGCTTGAAAGAATACTTTAACCTGTATGGATTGGAGAGCGACGTGGATGAGCCTCGCAAACAAGTGAAGGAAACGGCTTTTTCGCAGCATTTGTTCACCATGTTTTCACAAAACTTGTTGGGTCGCGGCGATTATGAGGTGATGGAAATACTACGAAGCAAGTATCGTAACTGGAAGTTCATCATCATCTCGGAAGTGGAAAACCCACACAAGGAATACATGACAGCCATACCCAATCTGGGCAAGTTCTTAGACTATATTGGTTTTGTCCCCGAAAGAAAAGGTTCACTGCAAAACTATGAAATTGAGTACCTTACAGGCGGTTGGTTTGAGGAATATGTCTATGCTTTAATCAAAGATGTGCTGCAACCCGACGATATTGCCATGGGTGTGCACATTTCCAACGGTGTCATCAAACACAACAACGAATTGGATGTTTGCTTCATCAAGTCGAACAAACTGTTTGTCATCGAGTGCAAGACTGGCGTGACGAGTGAAAGCTTGTATAACGAAATTGTCTACAAGGTTTGCGCATTGAAGGAAGTGCTTCTCGGCACCAGTAATTCTTACATCTTCTCGCTCAAGAAAGACCACAAAGGCTTGTGGAAAAAGACCGCCAGATACATGGGCATCACCTTCTGCGACTGGCTTAACCTCACCAAGCCTGAAAACTTGAAACAGATCCTGAATGAGATGAATCTGATTGCGAAGGAGAAGTAACCTTTATCCTTACTTTTTGTCCGAAAACCAACGCCCGATTGTCGTCAAGATGTCCGGCAGGGAAATTGAAGCATACAGGATAATCATATTCTGACACAGCTTCGGCAATAACCTCTTCAACAGTCATCCCAAAAGGATGGCTGTTGTCGTGTATCTGGGTTAAGCCACCAACAATAAGTCCTTTTAAGTTGTCTAACTTTCCAGCACGTTTCAAGGCATGCATCATCCTGTCAATGTGGTAGATATATTCATCCACATCTTCTATGAAAAGGATTTTTCCATCAACATCGGGAAATGTGTTGGAACCTATCATGCTGTGCAAAACCGACAAATTACCACCGACGATTTCACCTTCTATTTCACCCACATGATTGAGCGGATGGGAAGAAATTTCATACTGCAAAGGCTTACCTGTCAAAGCATCCAATAAGGATTGTTTCGCCTCTGGAGTCTTGTTGGCAAAATAGAAAGGCATGGATGAATGAAGACTGGGAACGCCCAAACGACTTAATTTGCCATGAATCACGGTGGTATCACTGAAACCCATGAGCCATTTTGGATGTTTCAAAAACTGGGTGAAATCCAACTTGTCGATGATTCGGATGCTACCATAGCCACCTCTGGCAAACCAAATGGCTTCGATTTGTTCATTGTCGAGGTATTCTTGAAACACAGCTGCACGGAAATCATCGTCTCCAGCGAAAATATGATGCTTGGCAAAGAGTCTGTCATCGTAAACGGGTTCAAATCCGTGTTCTTTCAGCCAGTCAATGGCATACTGAATCTCTTCAAGAGTTACTCGGCGCGCTGGGGCAACTATGCCGATTTTTGAACCTTGTTTTAATGGTTTTGGGAACATGTCATACCGAAACTTGTCGACCATAGATACACTCACTCCTTCCGTCGTTCGGTATGACATGGACAACAAGTTGAGCGTATCTATGTTCCCAAAACCATTATTCATATCATTCCTTTATGATTTCGTCTGCATCCAAAGCCTCGCCATCATATTTCACTTCCTTGCCTTGATCGTATGTAATCGTGAAATATAACTCACCCGTGTCCAAATACTTTTTCCAGTCGCCATGCTTCACACCTGCTGCATAACTTTGTATTTCGCGCAATTTTCCGTTCTCATAATAGAAGAAATGCTCACCATCGGGATAGCCTGCATTGAAACTGCCACGGAAAGCCATCTTGTCATTATCATAATACGACACCCATTCTCCAACTTGTTTGTCATTACGATACTCACCTTGGCTGCGCATGTCGCCAATCTGTTCAATCCATTTACCGTTTTTCATGCCATCGAAATAGGTACCGCTGACAATCACATTTCCTTTAGCATCGTATTCCTTGTAAGGTCCATTATGTTGTCCCTTGTAGAATTGTTCTTCAATCTCTTTTTGGCCGTTATCATGATACCAAATCCAAACACCATCAGGTTCGCCTTCCTTATAACTACCAATCTCCTGCAACTGGCCATTGTGATAATAGAACTTCCATTCTCCAGAACGCAAACCATCAATAAACAAACCCTCAGCGCGCAAAGTGCTATCTGCATAAAACTCCTTGTATTCACCGCGACGCTTGCCATCCGTACCCACCACGCCTTCACTAACCAAACCACCTTTTTTATAGGTTTGTGACTTAATTACATTACCCTCTTCGTCAAACTCGCGCCAAACGCCTTCACGTTTGCCATCGCGGAATGAAGCTTCGCGCCTCACCTTTCCATTGGGATAATATTCATGTTGCACAATGAGCGGCTTCATGTCAGGTTCCAGCACCTGTTCCACATCGTTGACGTACTTGATGATCTTATTCAGATTGCCTTTTTCGTCATATTCCTTATAGAAACCATCACGCAAACCATGCTTATAATAACACTCCGTGTGCAGACTCCAGTCATCAAAGAAAGTCTTCCAATAACCATGTTTCTTGCCTTCTCGATCATAGCGGTTCAAGGCCTCACGCGTCATCACGAAACCTTTTCTATAATTAACAATCTCGCGTAAAAGTCCAGTGGTGTCAAAGACAGGCGAAATGCCTTCTTCCAAACCATTCTTGAAAGTCACCGTCTGCAAAAGATGTCCTTTTCGATCATATCTCTGACCTTCACCCTGACGCACATCATTGACAAAAGGCTCTATCATCACCTCTTTTTCACTAAAGGTGAAACGTGGCCCGTTCTTCAAGTCATGCTTATAATTGACCATCAAATTAGTATCGCCGTTCTCGTTGAAGAACACCCAGGTGCTGTCCAACAGAAAATCTGTGCGCTTGCCAATACTCTTCAATTGACCGCTCTCATAATAAGTTTTCCATAGTCCATCAGGCTTGCCATCTCGTAGGATTCCTTCACTCGCCACTTGACCATTAGGATACGTAAACTGCTGATATTCAGTTTGTGCATACGTATACAAACCAAACATTAGTAACATCATCGTTAGTCCTATTGCCTTGATTTTCTTTCGCATTTTGGGCTTCTTTTTACGGGTCAAAAATAGACAATTTGCACCAAATGGAAGCCAAAAAAACCGACTTTAGTTTTCAACAGCGCAAATCATCTTTATCAATTTTAGTAATTCAATTTTTTATAAAGTTTTTGATGATGTTGATACCGTTGTGAATTGGTTGAAAACTTTTCAATAAAAATCTTGCTTTATTGTTTTCCACTTTGGGAGTCGAAAACAGAAAATCAATAAAGGTTTCTTTTTCAACTTCAAATGTCGCTTTTCATTTATCCGTTGAAATCCGATTCAATAGGTAAAATGAAGTCGATTTTTCAAAAATGATGTTCATTTTGCTGTGTCGCAGGGTTGAAAAATGGGTCTCGTGACGACTTGTTGACAACATCCCAATTTTTCCCCACTTCACAGAAAAAGTTATCAACAAAATAACTGTTGATAAGTCGTCAATCTATTCATTTTGTGATGTTTAACTATATTTTTTCACCTTGTCGACAAAGTGCAAATTCCTCATAAATAAGTGGATAGTAAGGTTGGAAATAATGAAAAAATGTACCTTTGCAAATTATTTATCAACAAGTGAGAAATGAACCAAATTATTCCTATAGCATGTGACCACGGCGGCTTTGAAATGAAGCAATTTTTGGTTGGACAACTGCAAGCTGCGGGCTATGAAGTCCGCGATTTTGGCACCCATAGCGCCGACAGCGTCGACTATCCCGACATGATTCATCCTTTGGCAACGGCCATTTCACGTGGTGAGTTTCCTTTGGGTATCATCCTTTGCGGTAGTGGCAACGGCGCCCAGATAACAGCCAACCATCATACTCATGTGCGCGCGGCTTTGTGTTGGAATGTGGAACTGGCCAAATTGGCACGTCAGCACAATGATGCCAATATTTTGGCCTTGCCAGGTAGGTTCATTACCAACGAGTTGGCTTGGGAAATGGTGCAAGCCTTCCTTTCAACGAATTTTGAAGGAGGCAGACACACGCGAAGAGTGGAGAAAATCGAACAATTTTGAGTTTTATGACAGACAACGCAATACAATTCAACGAAGCTGCCGAGATAGCCTTTGACGAAGAACATTGGCAGAAAATCAACTACAGCACAGGCTGTTACGAGAGCAGTTTTGCCCGTGGCAAGGTCAACTACCGCAACATGGACTTGGAGAAACAACGTGCCTTTACGCTGCGAAACAAGTCCATCATGAAGTTGGAAAAGCTTTTGGTTGACTTTGAAACACACTTCAACGACCATGGCGGCAAGGTGCTTTGGGCGCGCAATGCCAACGATGCCCTTTCCTTAATCTATGAGATTATCACTATGGAACAGGTCAATAAGGTGTCGCGTTCCAACTCGATGGTACTGGATGAGATTGGTTTGAATGACTTTTTGAGTCGTAAAAACATCGGTTTGGTGGAAACCAGCACAGCACGTTTCGTGTTGCAAGCGGCAGGGAAGAAGTCATATCATCCTGTGGCACCGGCCATCCATCTTTCCAAGGAAGAAATCAACGCCGTGCTGACACAAAACTTCAAGTTGAAACCCGACAGCAGCGCCAAACAGATGGTCAACTTTGTGCGTTTCAAGGTGGGTAATGCGGTGAAAGAAACCCCAATTTGTATCACTGGAGCCAACTTCCTGCTTTCTGAAGAAGGTGGCGTGGTGCTGACTGAAAACGAGGGCAATGTGCTGAAAGCTAGTTCGCAAGCCAAAGTGCATATCGTGGTGGCAGGTCTCGGCAAGGTCATCCCCAACCTTGATGACTTGAGCGTCATGTTGCCTTTGTTGTCGTCACATGCCACGGGACAACCTTTGGCGGCTTACAATAGCATCACTTTCGGTCCGACTAGGAATGGCAATGGTCCTAAAAGCATGTATGTCATTCTGTTGGACAACGGTCGTTCGCAGATTCTTGAACACGAGCGTCAGCGTCAAGTGATGTCGTGCATCCATTGTGGCGCTTGCGTCAGCGTGTGCCCAATTTACAAGAATGTCGGAGGATATGCTTATGGCTCGTCCCATGTCGGCCCGATGGGTACAGTGATGACCCCGTTGATGAACGATTTGCCCGAGTTTGCCCATCTCACCTCGGCCTGTGCCTTATGTGGCCGCTGCACGGAGATTTGTCCCGTCAAGATTCCGATGGACGACTTGATGATAGAGAACCGTCGTTTCGTGAAAGATGAAAAGGCAGGCAATTCCAAGCTTGATGCCATGTTCCGCCTGATGATTTGGCATTGCAAGTCACGGAAAAAGATGGATGGTCCGTCGTTTATGAAGAAGTTGGAGTTGAAGCGTTTCATCAACGCCCAAACTTGGGGCAGTCGCCGCACCTTGCCTGAGTTTGCGCCCAAGTCGTTCAGTCAGATTTGGAAGGAGACGGATTTGTAGTAGATAGAGTGTAGTATTTTGCTATTGATATAAGTTTTTATTTCATCATCCATTTCCAAGCAGGAATGATATGGATGGTCTTTCCGTCTTGTATGATAATGTCTTCATTATCATGAGTTATAATGAACAAATTATCGCATTGTGTTACCTTACTGGCTTCTATTATGCCATCAATTTCGCGTTGCATGGTGAGGGTATCCTGCATCTCCCAGCATACTTGATAAAGTGCTTTCACTTGTTGCTCCTGTTGTACTATGAAATCACATTCCTTGGTACCCGAAAAATAAGTGATTTTGTCAAAAGGTTGACGACGACGATACAAGTGTAATAAAACCGCGTTTTCAAGTAATTTGCCATTATCGTCGCTTTGAGGAAGCAACACAGATTGTCTTAAACCATTGTCGATGAAGTAATACTTGCGGAGCGATTGCTGTTCTTCGACCAACGAAGGCGTGTATTTCGAAATTCTCATAAACATAAAACATTCGCAAACGTAATCAGCCCAAAGATAAAGGTTGTCCTTGCTGATTTTGAGCCCTTGAGATTTTATGTCATTATAGATGGCGTTGATGGAAGTGGGCTTGGTGATGTTGTTCATGAGTCGCTTGATGAAATAACGCAAGACCCCCGTGTTGCTGATGTTGTGGCGTTCCACCAAATCACGAAACAACATGGCATCAAAATAACCTTGTAGCTTTTTGTCGCACAATGATTTCGATTCTGTCAGTACAATTTCTGGAAAAGCACTCTCCATACAATATTCATCCCATTTCAAACGCAAATGGGTCGTTTCCTGTTCGGTCAGATGATGGGTCTTGGTTCCTGTAAACTGGCAATATTCCATAAAAGACAAAGGATAGGTTTCCTCTTCGATAGACCAACCACGAAGCGTGGTGGCTATTTCTTGCGACAACATCTTGGCATTGCTTCCGGAAACAAAAATGTTCTTGCAGTAGGATTTGAATACACGGATGACGAACAATTCCCAATGGTCAATGAGTTGAATCTCATCGAAAAACATAAAAACATCTTTCAGGTCTTGTGCAGGATAGAGTTCGCGATAGGCTTCAAGCACTTCATCGAGGTCGGATGCCTTCATCCCAGCCAGTCGCTCGTCATCGAATCCCACCCAAAGGATGGTTTCGGGCGATATGCCTTTTTCAACCAAAGCATTGATAGTGAGTTGCATCCGCGATGACTTTCCGCACCTTCGTACCCCCACAACAGTAACAATGGATTTACTGTTTACGGGTAGAGCATATTCCCGATCAAACATGGCAAAAGGTATTTCCCTTTGTTTCATGATGATCAATGATTTGATTACATCTCTTAGCATAATTGTACTTTTAATTTCGGGTGCAAATATACAAAGTTTCCTAAAAAAGAGGAAACTTTTTGAAAATCTTTCCTAAAAAAGAGGAAACTTTTGTTTCAAAACGAAAAAAATCCCCGCCACAACATCTTGCAGCGGGGATTTTTGTCTGAAAAAGAAATGATTATTCTTCTTCCTTCTGGCTTTCTTCGTACTCCTTGAGCAGGCGGTTCTGCACGTCGGTAGGAACTTGCTGGTACTCGGCGAACTTCATAGTGAAAGTACCACGACCAGAGGTCAGCGAGCTCAACGAAGTCGAGTAGCGGTCCATCTCAGCCAACGGCACCTTGGCATGGATGGTCTGATAGTTGTGGTCGCTGTCCATGCCCATGACGATGGCGCGGCGGCCTTGCAGGTCGGTCATCACAGAGCCCATGAGGTCGGCGGGCATGCGCACGTCGAGGTCGTAGATGGGTTCCATGATCTTCGGGCCAGCGTTCTTAAAGGCGGCGCTGAAGGCCATACGACCGGCGATCTTAAAGGCCATTTCATTGGAGTCGACCGGGTGCATCTTACCATCGTAGATGTAGCAGATGATGTCGCGGGCATAGGAACCCGTGAGCGGGCCTTGCTCCAAGCGCTCGTTGACACCCTTCAGGATGGCGGGCATGAAGCGGGCATCGATGGCACCACCGACGACGCAGTTGGCGAAGATGAGCTTACCGCCCCAAGGCAGTTCGTACTCTTGCTTGTCGCGCACCTGCAGTTCGCTCGGGTCGGTGTAACCCTCGAAATAAGGAGCCAGTTGCATGTGCACCTCACCGAACTGACCGCTACCACCAGACTGTTTCTTGTGACGATAGCTGGCGCTGGCGCTCTTGGTGATGGTCTCACGATACGGGATCTTCGGTGAAGCGGTCTCGACAGCAATCTTATAGACGTTGTCGAAGTACCACTTCAGCGTGTTGAACTGATATTCGCCTTGGCATTGCAGAATGTTCTGGCGCAGCTCACGCGACATGCCGCTGATAACGGTCGGGTCGGTCTTGTGCATATCGTTGAGGATGCTGCCAAGCTTCTCGTCTTCCTGTGAGTTCACAGCCTTGATGGCGATGGTGAAGATCGGGGTGGGGAACTGGATGTCCTCGAAAGCGGCTTCAGCAACCTTGGCGTCGACCAAAGAGTCACCGATACGGCCATCCTTCAGCTTGATGGTGCAGATGATGTCACCAGCGTTTACCTTCTCGACTTCCTCACGGTTTTTGCCACGGAAAGCGAGCAGCTGAGACAGACGCTCCTTGTTGCCCGTGCGCGGGTTGACCAGGTCTTGGCTCTTGCTGACGGTGCCACCGTAGACGCGCATCCAAGCCACGTCGCCAAGATTCTGTTCGGTCGAAACCTTGAAGATGAACAGAGCAGTCGGGTCGTCGTTGCTGTTGTGGAACTCGGTGCCGTTCTTGGCCTTCACGACGGGCATGTCGGCAGGCGACGGGCAGGCATTGATGAGGAATTCGCACAGACGGCTGACACCCACGCCACGCTTGGCAGCGCCGCAGATGACGGGGAACATCTCACGGTTGACGATACCCAGGTGGATACCGCGCTCCATATCTTCCTCGCTCAGGGTCATCTCTTCGAAGTACTTCTCCATCAGAGCCTCTTCGCCTTCAGCGGCGTGCTCGATAAGGTTGTTGTGCAGCTCTTCGGCCTTGGCCATTTCGGCGGCGGGGATGTCCTGAATCTCAGGAGTGCCGTTGCCGTTCTTGAAGACCAGCATCTTCATCATAATCAAGTCGATGACGGCGTTGAAGTCCTCACCGACGTTGACGGGATATTGGATGGGGGTCACCTTGTCGCCAAAGTATTCCTTCAGCTCGCGCAACGTGTTGTCGAAGTTGGCGTTGCTGTGGTCGAGTTGGTTCATGAAGAACACAACGGGCTTGTTGGTGTTGGCGGCATGACGCCAGGCGTTCTCGGTGGTGGCTTCCACACCTGACTGGGCGTTCACGGTGCAGACGGCGATGTCGGCGGCGGTGAGGCAGCTGACGATGTCGCCCGAGAAGTCGCTGAAACCAGGGGTGTCGAGGATGTTGATCTTCGTGTCACCGATGATGGTGTACAACATGGAAGCATGGACAGAAATCTGACGGTCCATCTCAATCTGACGGTAGTCGGAGACGGTGTTCTTCTCGTCGGTGCTGCCTTTTCTGTTGATGAGCTTGCCTTCGAAAAGCATGTTTTCGGCAAGGGTGGTCTTACCCGATTTCGCTGCGCCGATGAGGGCAACGTTACGGATGTCTTTTGTCTGGAATTCCTTCATTTTTATCTAACTAGCTAATTATTAAATATTTACTTTTCGCGAAAAAGTTGATAGTGGGCGCAAAGGTACGAAAAATAACGATACCCACCTATATTAATTACAATTTTGCAATGGCGTTGTGTATTTTCTCCCAACGGGCGGCGTCCATCTTGGTGCCCAACACCTCGATGACATTGGCGGCCACGATGCCTCCCATCTGGCCACATTTGGCCAAACTCTCGCCTTTCACCAAGCCGGCCATGAAGCCTGCTGCCCACATATCGCCGGCACCGTTGGTATCTATAACGTTGGCTTTCATGGGCGGCACGGTCACCATCTCATCACCGCGCTTGATGTAAGCGCCTTTGGCGCCCACTTTCACCACGGCGATGTCGCAACGCGAGGCGATGAAATCCAACGCTTGCTGTGATTCCATGCCTGTCAGCGCATAGGCTTCCTGCTCGTTGGCGAACACATAATCCACGTAGTTTTCGATGATGTGCATGAAGTAGTCGCGGCTTTCTTCCACCACGTTGTAGCTGGCCATGTCTATGGCGATTTTCAGTCCCGCTTCCTTGGCGGTGGCAAGGGCCTTATCCAGCATGCTGGGATTGGCCACGAGATAGCCTTCCACGTATAGGATATCCCAGCCTTCGAAGAGTTGAGGCGTGATGTCGTCGGCTGACATCTCGGCTGCTGCCCCGAGGCAGGTGGCAAAGGTGCGCTCGCCGTCGGGGGTGACGAGGGCTTGCACACGGCCCGAAGGCGTAGTGCTC
>Ga0310786_10001601_pt1 | contig 36384 bp, 48 predicted proteins | sample AusTroGonzalo_MG_FD_203881 | JGI IMG/M metagenome (GOLD analysis project Ga0310786, IMG submission 203881) | Bovine rumen microbial communities from tropical cattle in Woodstock, Queensland, Australia - Gonzalo_03 (v2) (version 2) | ecosystem: Host-associated > Mammals > Digestive system >... | reverse complement strand
CCGAATACAACAAGATTCGCGAAGAATGGACCTATATGCCAAAGCGGAAGTAATGAGACAAGCAATAAATCAGTGAATATGGCTGGAAGCCTTGATTTTATTGGGTTTGCTTGTCTCATTTAACCCGATTAAAGTGTGTTTTTTGATTTTGCCGTTTTTTCGCGAATTTCGCGGTTTGTTCTTTGAGCTCGAAAATTTCTCACGACTTGTGAGAAATTTTTATTTATGCGAATTGGCTTTTTTGAGCCGTTAAAGGCGTTTTGAATTTTTCTTGAAAATTGGGGTGCGGACATTTGGTGCGGACATGTTTTTGTGGTTTGTCGCTTTTTGTGAGACAAAAAAAGAGGCAGGATTTTAGATCCTGCCTTAAATTTTTGCGGGTGGTGGAATTTGTTCTACAAGCCTGCCGTTTCATTGGTCCAGAGCGGTTTCAGTATCTTATTCCAGATAAAGCCCCAAATGAAGCCGCCGCACCAGAGTAGCGGGGCAACCAACAGGCATAAGCAAGCGATTATAATCAGGAGCGTCATATTTCACCTCCGCGTTATACCTTTAATATAGGTTCTTTTTGGTCGTGTGGAACATTATTTTCCGCTTTTTTCTTCTGGAGTATGGCGGAGAACTCTTCGATGGTGGGCACCTGGAGTGTTCCTTTGCCGTAGGGGTTCGGGGAGCGCATCTGCGGGCAGCCGGTGCCGAGTTTCTTGCTGGTGGCGTAGTGCTTGACCATTTCGCGGACTTCGAAGGCGTTGAAGGGGTATTCCAGGCGGTCGAAGCCGTAGAACTGGAGCACGGTGCCGATGTGCGGATCGTGGAAAACGAGCTTTTCTTTCTGCTTGGCGAGTTCAGCCGTTTTCTTGAGCAGCATGGGGAGCAATAGTTCGAGCTGGCTGTCGGTTTCGGCCTGTTCGGGGGTCTTCTGCGTGCCCTGGAAGTCCTTCCAGTTCCTGAGTGCGGCATGCCAGTCGGAGAGCGGGAGCCCGGATTTCATCTTCCAGCCGGTCATGGCGTAGTAGTTGTAGAAGCGCCTTGCGCAGTCTGCGGACTTGCCGAGCTTCGCGGCATACTCGACGGCTTCGTCTTCGCTTGCGGGGCGGTTGCCCACGTTCGTGCGGGTGTTCTTCCCGGAGCGCTTGACGGACACGACACAGTAGTCGTCCTTGATGCCCAGGGAGTCTTCGGAGTGCATGATGTAGGTGATGCGCACGGTAAGGCTGCGGCCTGTTTCGTTGCCGCCGTCGGTCTCGAAGAGCACCAGACGGTCGCCTGCGCTGTAGAGCCTGTCAACCTTGTGGATGACAAAGGTCAAGTCGCCGTTCATGAGCGCTTCAAAGTTCCTTTTTTTGACTTTCATGACGTATTCCATGGTGTTTACCTCACGAATTGCCAGCTTTGCGGGGCCCTTTTGATGTGCAAATCTTCGGGATAGAGCCAATCGGGACCGTATTCATCGACGCCGCAAATCTCCCAACCGTAGAGCTTACCCCTGCCTTTTGCCTTGTATTTCTCGATTTCATCGAGAGAAACGCACGAATTTTCGACAATTTTGGGCGTTATTTCGGTGATTTCGTGGCAAAAATTCACGTATATGACGCTTGTGATACTTTTAAGGTCGGTGTCGTAGAGGTAAACCTTCAAGCCGTCGCCGTCCAATGCTTTCGGGGCTGTCTTGCGGAGTTCCAGAGTCTTTTCGCCGCTGTAGATCATTTCTGCCCACTTGTGGTGGATGCTCATCAGGATTTCTATCATCTTTCGACTCCTTTACAGTAGCGCGTTGACCTTGGCGGCGATTTCGAACATGCGTTCTTCCAGGTACTGGCCTGGGCAGGCCTTATTCGCGAACCACTTGTGGAGCGTCATGTTCTGGACGGGTTCGCCCTTGTCATCCAGCTTGCCGACAAGGTTCTTGTCGTGGAACCAGCGGAGCTTCTGGATGCCGTTACGCTTGCAGATGTCGGCGACCAGGTAGATGAGGCTTGAAATGGCCTCGGCGGTCACGGCATACGGTGCGGTGTCGTCGCTCGATACCTCGATGGTGACGGCGCGGTTGTCGTTGGCAGCGTTGCTACTGCACCAGCTGCGGTCGGCTTCATCGACATAGAGCGCGATGTGGCCCAGGTCGTCGATGCCGTAGTTGCTGGATGCCATGCGGCCCTTGGCGGAGAAGAGCTTTCCGAGCGCACGCACGTTGATGTGACCTGCGGTGCAGTGGATGGTGATGGTGTCTATCTTGTGGTTCCGGGGTGTTGTCCTGTTCGGGCTTATCTCGGTGTGCGATACTAGCGGGCTGTTCATTTCGACTCCTATAGTGAGGTTGCAACCATGTAGAGCACTGTTATTGCGAGTGCAACAAAGGCGACGCAGTAGGCCGCCTTTGCCGTGGTCTTTATGACCTTGATTATGCCGTTTGCCGTAATCATCTGAATGCGTTTTCAGTGATGGTCCTGCCGTTGAAACGCTTGAGCGTCATGCCGTTCTGGTCGAGCCATTGCAGGCGCACCAGCGTCTTGTTCCGGTTGTAGATGTCGCCCTGGTCCTCTTCCAGGGTGTTGTAGTGGGAACCGGCGAAGAACTTGACGGCGTAATAGACGGCGTTGCGCTTGACAGCGCCCATGCCTGCGTGTTCGAGCATTTCGAGCAGGAGCCGGTCGGCAAGTTTCTTCGAGAGGAAGCCGTGGTAGTTGACATCGTGGATGAGCCACGCGAGCGCGAGCTTGATGTCGCCGATTTTCGGAATGAACGGGTTCACGATGGAAGGGCCGCTGCGGAAGTCGGTGACGTAGCTGGGGCGTATCTGGTAGACCAGCGTGCCGGGGACGCACTTCGCCTGGATCTCGATGCGGAGCGGGTTTCGGATGCTGTACATTTCTTCGCACCTGGAATACTTGTCCCAGGTGGGGACTTCCGGCTTATACGCGAGGTTCACGGTCAACTCCTTGGGGGTGGGTGGTGTCGCAGGCCTTGCAGACCCACTTGTGGCCTTCGAGCTTGCAGTATTTCTTGTGACCGCACCAGCTGCATGTCACGTATTCGTTGTATATTCGGGTGTCTTTCATTTGGCCTCTGTTGTAAAAGGGTTGCCTGCGGATGCTTAGCGGCTGCACCCGCAGGCGTCGTTTGCTGCTTATTGGTCAGCTTTGCCGAGTTTAGGGGAGGTGCGGGGGCTCGAACCCCGCCGTGTCCGGGTCACAACTCCCGGCACGTGGCCAACCGCAACCGCCCGGGGACTACCGCCACGACAATGGCTTAAAACGTGACGGTAATCGTGAGGACTGCCGCCGCTACCCAGTAGACGACCTTGCGCACGTCCATGTCTGTCACTCCGTAGACGAAGGCCGCACAAAGGTCGAGGATGATGAGTACCAGCGGGAAGATTTGTTGTTTGGTCACTAGCCCTTCTCCCACGTTTCGGCAAGGTCTTCCATCGCCTTGTGCGGGGTGGAGCCCACGCCCCGGAGGAGCGGCTTGCCTTGGTTCTGCCTGAGCACGACCGCGTAGCCGAACTGGGAGTCGGCTTCGAGTTCGAGCTGGTCGCGGAAGAGGTCGAGTGTCTTGTAGGTTTCGCTATTTGGCATCTTTCTTTTCCTTCTTTGCGGGGGCCATTGCCGCGACATCGTTGAAGTTGAGGACGATGACTTCCCAGGTTTCACCGGAGTCCTTCTTCACCTTGCGCTTGAAGTTGATGGACTGCTTGGAGGACTTGACGATGATCGACTCTTTCAGCATGCGCATGGCCTTCTTCCATTCGGAATCCTCGATTTCGAGGTGCAAAAGCTTCATGAGCATGGCGGTGTTCACGCGGCCCTGCTTGTCCACGTTGAACGCCTGCGTGATGACCTTGCCTAGGTTCTCGTCGATACCGTCAAGACGGTCGTTGAGCCACTTGTCCACGATGGTCTTGACCATCTGGAGCTTTTCGTCGAAGCCGATGTGGTCGTCGATGCGGCGCTCGATGACAAGGGACTTGTCGAAATTCTGGAGAAGGATGTTTCCCTTCCAGTTCTCGCGGACGCGGTTCTCCTTGGCGATTTCGTCGAGATACTTGTCGATGGATCCGACGATTTCGACCTTGGTTTCCGCAATCTTTTCGGCGAGTTTCACGACCTTCTTGAAGGTCGCTTCCACCAGCTTGTCGCGCTTCTTGTCGATAGCGGGGATGTACTGTTCGGGTACGGGGCGGCCACGGTCGTCGAGCCAGTTCCCGTCTTTGTCTTTCTTTGCCATGGTATTACCTTTGGTTTGATGGTTTATTCTTGTTGAATTCTTCGGGGCTCTGCGCCCCCATGGCGTGTATCGCCTTGATGAGCACCTTCGCGTCGTCCTTGCAGATCCAGGTGATGACATCGACCCCGGTGAGCCGCTTGCAGAAGGCGTTCAGGGCCTTGCGGCGGTCTTCGGAAGTCTCTGCGCGGCTGACCTGCGCCCACATCGCCTCGATGGCGCGGAGCTGTGCGGGGCTTGCCTTGTGCTTCGCCCTGCCGGAGAGGTGCGCGAACTTGGTGGCCCCCGCGTGGACCTGCGTGCGCAGGCTTGCGATGAGCGAGTTCCGCTGCTGTGTCGAGAGCTGCTTGGAGCTTTCGACCTGGTAGCGGTCGCGCAGCATGTCACGATAGGCTTCGTCGTTCATCCCGAGCAGGCGCACAAGGCCGTGGATTTGCCTGTACTGTTCGGCTCTCTTGTCGGCTGGAGTAGTCATCTTGCCGCCCTACCTTGCCACTACGAGCATCTGCGATGCGCTTTCGAGGATTTCGTTGTCGAGCGTGTCGCGGTCGTTGTTGCGCATGAGTTCCTTGCTCCACATTACAAGGTGCGAGAGCAGGCGGAAGTTGCGGCGGCAGATCTGGGCGGCGCGTTCGATGCAGCTGGTTTCGTACTTGGGGAAACGGCTCTCGATGAACGCCTTTACATCGGCGTTGTCCAGGAGCTTTGCACGGCACGGTGCGCTGATGCGGCTGTTCAGCTGGGCGTAGTGGTTCTTGTCGCCCTGCACGTTCTTTTCGAGGCGAGGCATACCGCAGAGGGCGATGCCTACGCCCGCCTTGTCGTGGACGCGGCGGATGAGTTCGAGCGCCTTGTAGGGCAGGTGCTCGGCTTCGTCGATGACGATGAGACGGCCCGAGTCCTTGAGCTTGTCAACGACGCGCACCAGCTTCTGGTGCAGGTTCCCGCGTTCGTCGAGTCCGAGTTCCGCGCAGAGTTCGTCGAAGAGCGCCTTGGCGGTGTAGCCGTGGTCCGCCTCGATGAAGATGATGGAGGGGTGCGCCTTGGCGAAAGCCTTGAGCGCGGTGGTCTTGCCGCAGCCCGCATCGCCCGTGAGCATCCCGCAGATCTGGTGGCTGAGCACCAGCGAGCAGAACTTGTGGATGGTCTTGAAGCACTTGGTCTGCACCAGGCCTTCGTTCTGCTTGATGGTGTCGCGCTGTGCCTCGATTTCGAGGAAGTCCTTCACCTTGTCGCAGATGGCGTCGATGTCGCCCGTGTAGGTGCCCTTGATGAAGTAGCTGAGCGTGGCGGGGCTTATGCCCATGGCGTTCGCCACCTTGGTCTGCGATGCCCCGTTTCGGGCCATGTAGTCCTTGAGTTGCTTGATGATTGCGTCCATATTCTATCCTTTATGGTTGCTGGTTAAAAAGGGGTGCCTCCGTGGGCGGTTTTCAGGAGACAAGTGTTGTGTTGCGGCAAAGTGTGCCTGCCCCCATCGGCAAATCTTTAGATGAGTCCGTGTTCGGCGAGCCGTTCCTTTACCCGGAAGTAGGTGCGGGTTTCGCTTTTCATCAGGCAGGGCGGCATCTTGCCGCCGTTCCTGATGATGCGGAGCGCCTTTTCCACGTTGTTCTTGGCGACGGGCCCTGCCACGGCGTGGTAGATCTTGAGCATGGTGCCTGGGTCGATGTTCTTGTCCATTACATTGCCTCGCTTGTGGTGAGTTCGTCCCAGAGGTCGGTGCTGGGCTTTTCTTCCACGTCGCCGTCGAAGATGTTGTAGATGTCGGCGTTACCGACCTTGCGGTCTGCCCTGAGCTGTTCGGAGTCGCGGTCGTGGCGCGTGAGGTGCGTTGGGCCTTGCGGCACGAAGATGTCCTGCGGGCCCACGGCGGTGCGCATGGCGCTGATGTAGTCCGCCGCCTGCTCCTTCGTCATGTCGGGGCAGATTTCCTTGAGGAGCTTTTCTTCGTGGCGCTTGCGTGCGACACCTTCGGCAATCTGCGCCTTGCCCACGGCATCGTCGTCCTTGACCATGGCACCCACGGCGCTCTGCAAGGTGCATTCGCCGATGAGCTTCTTGTTCAGGTCGTAGCACCAGGCGGTGCGCATGTCGTCGGGGTCGTAGCGGAAGATGACCTCGCGGCCCTTCCATACCGGCATCCATTCCGCCCAGTACCAGGTGTCGAGCTGTGCAAGGTGGAAGCCCATGTGCATGATGCGACCCGACACGGTGCGGCTCACCAGCATGGAGAGCGTTTCCTTCGAGACGCGGCGCATGGGTTCGCGCTTGACGATTTCTTCGTTCCAGAGCTGAGAACGCGTTTTGCCGTTATGGTGCTTTCCCTGGCAAGGGAGTCCGGGGAACACGTTCTGCATGTAGTCCTGCGCCATGTCGTAGAACTCTTCCCAGGTGACGAAGTCGCCACGCTTGAGCACGCCCTTCAGGGGCTCCGGCTTCTCGACCACGTTGCCGCCCTTGTAGCTATTGAACAGCTTATCAAGGCTTCCTTTAATGATCAAGAAGTTGCGTTCAATGATCTTTGCTCGGGCGTTGCGGACTATGGCGAAGTGCATCTTGATGCCGAGGCGGCTTGCCATGGATTCGGCATACTGTTCGTCTTCCACGATCTGGTGGCCACGGCTTTGGCCGGAGAAGTCGCGGTTGCGGTATTCGCGACCGTTGTCCACGTAGATTTCTTCCGGGAGCCCGTAGCGCTCGATGCCGTGACGCATGGCGCGGAGCGTGTTCTCGGTGCCCGGGGCGTCGTGGTGCAGACACCAGCCCATAGGCATGTAGGTCTTGAAGTCCATGAAGAGCGTGATGTAGCAGGTGGCGGGCTTTTCCTGGCCCTGCACCTTGACGAACACGTCCCACGTGCGGGTATCGCCCACCCATACCTGCCCCGCCTTGAGGTCGGAGTAGTCACGGTCGAGGTGGTAGCCCTTGTTATCGTAGAACTTCTTCTTGCCTTCGCGGGCAAAGTAGATGACATCGGGTGCGAACTCGCTCTTGAGCCTGCGCACGAATGCCGACTTGCTCGGGAAATCGTCTTCGCCCTTGCATTCGCCGCGTTCCTTCGCCTTGCCGAACGCAATCATCCAGCTGGAAAACGCGCTCAGCTTGTTTGCGGTAAGGTAGGCGGTCTTGAAGTCATCGAACATCGTGTCGGTCACGGTGGAACGCATGGTCTCGCGGTGGTTGATGAGCGAAATCTTGCCGCCGTCCTCGACCGAGGCGCGCTGGCGGTAGATGCTCTTGATGCTCGTCTTCATTTCGGGGTGGGCCTTGTTCCACTCGTCCACGAAACGCCCGAGTTCCTTTGTGCCCGTGATGCCTTCGCACTTGAGCAAAATGAGAGTCCACTTGTCGAAGTTCTTCTTTGCGCGGTCGGTGGCGCGGTCATAGCTTCTGATGACCGTCTCCACGTCCTCTGCGCGGGTGGCGACTTCGGGGGCTTCGGGCAGGGTCTCCTGGACATAGCGGTTTGAGGCCTCGGCGGGAAGGCTGCGGACATCGATTTCGAGAACCTTGCGCCCGTCCTTTTCGCTCCAGCGGTAGTTCCACATGGAGACGCTACGGCGAACCTGCCTGTCGGAAATCCCGAGAAGCTCCGCTGCCTTCGTTGAACTAATCCAGATCGGTTTCATTAGCGGCTAGCCCTTCCGATAAGGAATGCACGGACGCGCTTTGCCCTCATGCAGTCACCGCAGAAATGGTCGCGGTTGACGGTGATGTTCGCGATACCGCCGCAGATGTCGCAGTGACGGACCGGGGTGGACGTTACGAGAGTGTGGATAGGACATGTTGCAGTAGTCATTGTAGGTCTCCTTGTGAGTAGAAGTTTAAGGGCGTGAGCGGTCGGCTATTCCAGCTGGTCGAGTGCGCGGGTGATGAGGAACTTCACGAACTCCTTGTTGTTGGGGAACGTGTGGCCCTCGTTGAAGAGCTTGACCTTCGCGGCGTTGATTTTCTCGGTGAGCGGCTTCGGGAAGGTCATCGAGGGCATCATGTTGGGGAACAGTTCGCACTGCACGCTCTCTTCGGCAGGGACGACCTGGGCGTCTTCGGCCTTGGGCGTGTAGTCAATCTTGCGGCGCACGGTGTACTTGCCCGTCTTGCGGATGGTCGGGAGCACGTCTTCGACGACCCACTTCTCGAACTTGCGGGCGTCGGGCATGCGGCTCGTCATGATGAGGCGGTAGAGGTCGGGTTCGTTGATGGCGATCATCGCCTGCTTGCCGCCCTTGGTGTCCACCGTGATCTTCTTGCATAGTTCGGTTTCGCCTTCCACAAGGTCCTTCGAGTCGGCAACCTTGCCGCAGTGGACGCTGATGACCTTCGCCGTGCTCTGGGTGTAGCCAAGAATCTTGCACACGTCGTCGGCGACGAACCACACTTCCTTGTTCTCGTCCTGCACCATTCGGATATCGGCACCGTTGAAGATACGGTAGCGCAGCTTGAGCGCGGTCGCGGTGGTCGGGTCGAGCTCTTCTGCCTTGGGCGGTTCTTCCTTGACGGCGGGCAGGGTTTCGCCACGGACTTCACGGTCGAAGTCGGTATCGCCTTCACCCTGGATTTCGGGTTCTTTTTCGTCCAAAGGGTGTACCGTTTCGGTATACCCTTCGGTGGTGGTTTCGGGTTCTTCGTCGAAAATTTTCTTGATCATTATGCTACTCCTTTGGTGGTGAGCCCCAGGTCCTTGAGGATGGGAGCGAGTTGTTTGTTGGTGCGGTAGCCCGTGGCTACATCCCTTATATATTGGGCACTGTAGGGCTTTCCGACGATTTCGGAGACCTTGGCGGCTGCCTTGCCCCATGCGATTTTAGTCACGGTGAAGTCGTTGGCCATTTGGCAAGTTTCCTTGTTTTTAGTAGATTGTTTTGTGGTGGTATTATTACCACTACATCAACAAATGTATATAAACATTTGTTGATTGTCAAGAGGTTTTATAAACATTTGTTGATTTTTTCTATGTACTCTACTTTTCTCCGTCAAAAAATTGAAGAATCGGGTAAAACCCAGAAGGAAGTCGCTGCTCACGCAGGAATAACCACGGCAGCCCTTGCCAATTACCTAAACGGCTCCCGTAGCCCGCAACTTGACGTGGCTAAAAAGTTATGCGATGCTTGCGGGTATGACCTAATTTTTCTAAAAAAGGGTTCAATAAGCGTAGATGAAGCAACAATCGTTGATTCTAACAAGAAATCAACAAATGTTGATATTGACATAAACGGAGCCATCGAGCTTTCGAACACGCCCGCAAGCCGCCTCGCCCAGCTCGTGGGGGTAAGCCCCGCCACGTTCACCGCCTGGCAGAACGGCACCGCCACGCCCACCGTCGAGGAACTCTCCCGCCTGTTCAACCAGGTCGTAGCCCTCGCCCTGAGCTCCCGCCACGCCGCCACAAGCCAAGCCACCGCCGAACCCGAAACACCCCCCGCCCAAGCTACCGCGTAAGAGGGAACATTATCGAAATTCACTGGTAAGCCATGCCCACCGACACTATACACACAATCGTCTACGACACGATCCATACAGTCTCCTTCGATACGGTCAAGGTCATTCTCGATTCGTCTTTCACTCCGCAACTCCTCCGGGATTCTCAAGCGTTCTACACAAACTCGTTCAACAACTTGCTCGTGGTGTTCAGCGTGTTTGCCGCGATATACATATTGGTGGCAACGATTATCTGGGGAAAGAAAGTCAAGCTCGAACTAGACAAACTCAAGAAAGAGTTCAATTCCATAGCCGACAGCGCCGCGCAGAAGGCCGCGAACAAGGCGACGGAACAGGCTGCCTTAAAATTCGAGCAGTCCATAGAAAAGCAACGCCACGAACTCGATGAACTGAAAATGGGTTCAAGAGCCTTGTGGCATGAAAATCTGATGGATGTCTTTGTTTCTGCGTACAAAGAAAAAAATCCCGTAAGCGTTCTGGATAAGTTGAACTCCTTTGTCTTGAAGGTTTCTTCAAGATTCGATGACTCCGTTTTGAAAATGCTGTGCGATGATGTCCTTCCACTATACGAACGGAGCATCAATAGCCTTGGAATGGCAAAGGGTTTTGACAGTCTGCTTCTATCGTTATCGGACGGTCTGAACCATTTGAAAAAGTCCATACTTTCCCAGGCTGACAATACGGATCTAAAAAAGAGAACTTTAGAGAGCATTGACAATGTCCTTGTGTTGATGAAACAGATGATTGACAAATTCAAAGATGTTCAGGCTGAATGCGATAATATCAACCGAGAAATAGCCGACTTGTAACGATTGGAAATACGGCAATAAAGAGACTGCATACGATTGTTGGAATCCATACAGGTCTGTTGTCTTTACGGAAAAAATTTTTGATATCTTTCCACGTGATGTCGAATAGATTCATATCAGTTCTCCCAAGCGCGTGATGGCGTATTCAACGATGTCGTAGGCCTGCACAATCGCCAGTCCCAAGACCGCGATATTGAGCAGCAACGATGCCAGGATGATTTTGTTCAGGTCGTTCTTGTCCTTGTCGGTAAAGTTGCCGTCCTTTTGAAATTCGGCACGGAAGTATTCGTTGACGAACGCGGGCCATGCGAATTGCAGCGTGGCGAGCGTTGACATCTTGCCGATGAGAGAGACTTTGTTCTTGAGTTTCATCTTGGTTCCTTTGTTTGTGGTGGTTGGTTCGGTAGTTTCCTTTGGCGGGTAGTTGTCGTAGCCTTTGATTCTGTCTGCGACGGCTTCCAGGGCGTCCACGGTTCGCTTGTCCAGAACGATGTCCTGGCCCTTGCCGGTCATGCAACAATGGATGCAGACGGTGCGCCCGTCAACGGTTTTAAGCGGGATGTGGAACTTGTCCTTATTGCAGGCTTGGCACCTGAACTTTTTCATGTACTTTCTTATGGGGTCGTTGTCGTCACCGACGGGTGCGGTGCGTTCGAATGTCGTGAAGTCGTGCATGGTTTTCCTTGGAAGAATTTTTTATGTTGTTGTTTTTTTCGCGCAATTTGATTATATTTGCAATACAGAATGAGTTTCTGGGATTCCCTGACAATCGACGACCTTCCCAACGAGGACTTGAAGTGGGTTGCGAATACCCTCGGGCTCGATGTCGCCAAGAGAATCTGGAAGAAGTTCGCGGGCAACCATGTAGCCTGCCCAGCCCGGATGAATCCGAACGCAGTGCGCCGCTACATGCGCGACAATTTCGACAAGCCAGTTCACCAGCTTGCGTTTGAAACGGGTGTCAGCGAGCGAACGATCTACAGGTACATGAACTTTGTCGAGAAGAAACCCGAGCACTCCGGGCAGCTTAGCCTTTTTTAGCATAGTCATTCCTTTTACAAGTCTGCCACCAGGTGGCGTTTCAAGAGTTCTTCGATATTCGTTTCGTCTTCTTCCTGGAGCATCATGTAGGGGCGTGCGGGGATGCGCGAACCCGGATGGTGGACGCTCTTGCGGTAGAGTATCATGCCGCCGACGGTGAACCTCAGCGCCTTACGGTTCCTTGCCACGATGTCGTGTGCGCCGGTGTTGCCGCCGAACTGGTGGATGGCCGCGTACTTCTGGGGGCCGGTCTTTACGGTGACAGCTGTGCCGTCGTTGTCGAGCTCGTAGTGGATGCCCTTCATAAGCGCCCCGGTGCCCAGAAGGGTCCTTCCCTTGGGTTTCCTGGACTGTTGCCACTTGTCGGGGCGGCCTTCTTCGCGGAAGTTCTGGCGGACGCTCTTGACTACCAGGTTGCCTATGACGGACATCACGGGTTTCAGGTTCTTCGAGCGCTTTTTAAGGGCCCTTATAAGGGAATTGAAGCGGTCTATCCTTATTTCTGCGTTGATAAAATCTGACATAGGGTTGACTTTGAACAAAAAAAGTGGTATATTAGTGGGAAGAGGGACTATTTATGAAGCTCATCAGTACAGATTTCTCAAATCTGGGGAAAAAGACTATATACGACTTCGGCGATGCCGAGGCCGTTGACGAGCTTTTGAAAGACCGCAAATCGACTAGGGACGAAATCACCAGGGACTTTTTCGACAAGGCCGACACTATTGTCCGTTTCAACTGGATGAAGGACTTGGCGGGGATGCTGCTGCATGTGGACCCGGATGCCAAAAAATTCTTCAAGGCTGTCGATAAGGAATTTGACAAATTCCTGAATGATCGCGATAATAAAGCCAGGGACGGCTTTATCGTAGACTGATTCATTTCTTTCCTCCAAGTTTATCCTTTACAGGTTGCAGAACGCCTTCTTCAAAAGACAGGCTTCTTGAATTTTTGAAGTCGTAGAATTTACCTCTGTAAAATTCGACGCTTTCCTGCACTATCTTCTTGGCGTCCGATACTTTCATGCCGGGGACATGGTTCACCATGTTGTTTGCAAGGAAATCCTTCTGTGTGTTCAGGCTTCCTTCGAACAGGTCTGTCTTTGCCTGATCCAAGAAGGATTCCTTGTTTATCCCGAAGAAGTCAAGCGCTGTTTCCAGACGGACTACCCAGTCGTTATAACCGCAATTTTTACGCGAGGTCATGAACTGCTTATACGGGGCGTTTTTCGCGCCCAGCTGTTCGAAGAGTTCCGGCAGGGTCTTCCTGGCAACAAATTCGTTCGCCATTTCCATGTAGTCGGTCGCCTTGCCGCGTGGGCCTACGAATATGCCTCCGTTCAGCTTGTGCCGGTTGTGGGTCATTTCGTGCCATAGAGTGCCTATGGCCCTGCATTCGTCTTCGGTAAGGTCTGTTTGCAGGCGGAGCTTTTCAAATGCGGATAGGCACAAGTCGTGGACGCTTCGGCTCAGGTTGATAAGGCCCCTTACGTTCGTTTCGCCGTTATACCTGTTGTTGATTTTACCGTACTTGAAATCGCCGTTCTGGAATATCCTTTCTTGGCCGAGGGTTTCCCTTGCCTTGTCGATTTTGTTCCAGAATGTCGCGATGTCGCCCACGCCGTTGAATTTTTTCGGCATCTGGGAATGCGGGTGCGACAGTGTCCACTTTGCCTGGATCTTGTCTGCTTCTGTCGCTGTCCTGTTCGCGTGGCGGGCGTCCGCCATCTTCTGGATTTCGGCCCTGCGCTGTTCCTGCTTTTTCGACTTGGCCTTGGTTTCTTTTTCCAATGGCTTGATGTCTTCGTTCTTGTAGAGCTTCGCGACCTTCTGGACTTTTTCTTCTTCGTAGTCTTTCAGGCGCTGGTTTTCGGCATCTGCGTCGCCTATGCTGTAGTCCCACTTTTCGCCGATGTTCGTGGTGTCGTTCGGGGCTGTCGGTGCCTTGGTCTGCTTCTCCATCCCTGCGTCCATTTCGTACTTGCTGATGAACTCCTTTTCGCAGAGACAGCCGAAGCCGTTTGGCGGGCTGTGCTTTTCCCACCAGGGGTCGTTCACGGGGAGAACGGTGCCGTTCCATGCCTTGTGTTCGTCGCGGCTTCCGGGGAGCATCTGGCAGATGTACTTTGCATGGGTGAACACGTCGGGCATGGCCCTTGCCTGCCGTTCCTGCGCGGCTGCCGCCGCCGTGACCATGTTCGTCTGGTAGATGACTTTCGAGCGCCATGCGCCGTATTTGGGTTTTTCCATCTTGGCATCGAAGCTAGGGTCTGCGGCACGCCACTTCTTTGCTATGTCGTAGAAGTTGTTGCGGAAGTCTTGCAGGGAATCACCCTTCTCGATTGCCCTGTCAACGGCCTTTCTGAAATCGAGAAGGATGTCGGCACGCATCGCACCGGCAACGGTGAACGCTCTTGTGTGCATGGCACCTTCAAGGTCGTTCCAGCGTCTTGTAGGAAGGTTGATTTTCTGCTTGAAGTAATCGACGGCTTCCTTGTACGCACCCTGCTTGAACGCGAGCTTCTTAGCCATCTACGATGCCCGCTTTCTTGAGGATGGAGAAACGGCCTGCAAGGTCTGCGGCGATGAACGCCTGCTCCATTTCTTCGGCGATCTTGTCCATGGGCATTTCGCCGTAGCAGCCGCCGAGCTTGTCGCGGACTTCTTCGAGGCTTTTTGCGTTCTCTACGAGTTCGCGGATGGGTGCCAGGATGTCAATCTTTTCGCACTGCTCTTCGAGGTGTTCGGTGAATGCGTTCACCTGGTTTCTAAGTTCGTGGCTGGTGCTTCGCACCTTGCCTTTCTTTTCGGGACCTTCGGCGAACAGTCCGCCCTGCGGCTGGACTTCCTGCATTTCAAAGTAGTCTTCGTTGATGCCGTAAACGTCGGTGATGTACTTGGCGTTGAACTTGACGCCGAGCTGCGTGAGTTTCGCGTCGCGTTCGAGCCTTGCCTGCTGCATGTCTTCCGGGAGGATGATGTTCATCCAGGGAACGACCTTTTCGTTCGGCCAGTTGATTTCGTAGATCCATCGGATGAGCTGGTTGAAGCTCGACTCGATCATCGCGGCATCGTCCTTGGTGAGGTCCATGCGCACGTCGTTGTGGACGGTGGCCATCGCCTGGGTGCCGCCGGAACTTGTCTGTTCGGTGGTGAGCGTTTCGCCGAGCCACGCCTTGGACATTTCGGAGTCGGCCCACTTGACGATTTCGCTGTGCGGGTTGGTGCCGCTCAGCTTTGTTTCCAGGAGTTCCACGGAACCGGTGTTCGTGATGACGGCGACGCCGTCGCGGACAAGGTTCGAGAGCATCTTCAGGAACTTCTGCTGCTCTTCGGTGGTGGCCGTGGGCGGGCACTTGCCGATGGCCTTGGGGATGCCGTATTTCTCGACGAAAATCATCCAGAACTTGAGACCGCCCTTCTTGAAGGCGAGAGGCCAGAAGCAGCGGGAATATACCGGCTCCCCGTAGGGGTTGCTTGCGGTGGGGCGGTTGCGGGTGACGATGAACTTCTTGTCTGGAACAAGGGTGCGCGTGTTGTTCTTGTCCTGGAAGAGCAGCTGGCCCTTGTCGTCGAACTTGAACCATTCCTGCGGGCGGTCCTTGAGCGCGGTGGGGAGAATGAGGGTCCCCATTTCGGTTTCGACGGCGTCCCACACGATTTCGTGGACCGTGTAGCCGAAGCCGAGCGCTTCGAGCATCTGCGACATGATGTCCCTCAGCTGCTCAAGGTTCCAGATGTACTCTTCGAGCATCTTGGCTTTCTTGGCGTCGCCCTTGCTCCCGTCGATAGTCCAGGGGCGGCTAGTGATGGCGGCGAAGCGCTTGCCCTTCACCGAGTCAAGGTGGCCGTCCACAAATTCGCGGTAAACCTTGATGTTCCCGCCCTGCGCCTTTAGGATTTTGTCCGGGTTCGGCAGGTAGTCTTCGCCCGATACGAAGGTGGCGGCTTCGCGGGTGGCGATTTCGGTCGCCAGCTGGAGCTTCTGCTCCCCTTTTTGGGTGTCTTCGGGTCGTTTTTTACTCTTTTTGCTCATGCAATCCTCGGTAGTTTTCTAATCCTTTTGAATGGCCGTTCAAATTCGTTGAATTTTGATTTTCTGAAGCCGGGCGAGTAAACGCTAGGGTAAACGAAAAAACGGCTTAGAAGTGCGTTTCTGCGCAATTCTCAAAATCCTCCAAAATCGGTGCTTTCGTTTGCATACGGTTCTGCGCTCTGGATAATCAGCGGGCCCGCTTCGCCAGCGTTTTTCGCGTGGTATGCGAGGGCCGCTCCCCAGAAGAAGTCGCCGTGGCCCTGCTCGGTGCTCGCGGCGTCGTAGCGCACGTTCCCGGCACTTGTGACAATCTTCTTGACGGCGTGGATGCTTTCGGCCTGCTTGTCCTCTTCGTTACCGTCAACGCCCGGGAACTTCGGGCACTTCTCGATGATGATTTTCTGGTCTTCGAAAGCCTGCAATAGGCTGATGGCCAGGTCTGCCTTGACGGTGTTCGTGAACAGCACGCCTTCGACCTTGACCGTGCCGAACTTTTCCTGGGCTCGTTCGGTGAACTGGTCGCCGAGCCCCGTGCGGTCTATACAGGCGCGTATAAGGTTCGGCAATTTAAGGAACTTGTAGAGCTTTTCTTCAAGGTAGCTCCACTTCTTTTTCTGGTAGGCTTCGACGGCTCGGCAAACGAGCTGGTTTCCGATGTCTTCAAAAACGTAGATGACGTAGAGGTGGCGGTGGCGTGCCACGTCGCAGCCGAGGTAAAGAGGGCCTTTTGCCTTTTCCATACCGAGCACGCCCTGGCGCTCGCAGCTGTGGATGAGGTCGTAGCCTATCATGGCCTTGGATTCGTCCTGCGGGTTGCAGCAGTATTCCTCTTGCCAGATTGCTTCGGTGAGGCACCCCTTGTGTTCCTGTTCCAGCCATTCCTCGCGTTCCTTCTTGGTGAGCTTTCGCCCGCAGATACGGTCGGCGACGCCTTCTTCGACGGCGAGCTGGATGGGCACGGTGTGGACGCTGTAGTCGAGTTCTCCCTTGCGGCACTTGTCGATGAGGATGTAGAACAGCGAGTTCACGCCGTTGTGTGTCGAGAGTATGCGGATGGAGAAACCCCACATGGCGGCGGGCTTAGCGGCAGCCCACATCTTGCGGTCGTCCTTGTGGTGTGCGGCTTCGTCCCAGACGATCTTGCCGCCCTTGCTTCGGAATGCCTTGGGATTGCTTGACAGCGCATAAATCTTTGAACCGTTGTTGAACTCGATTACTTTGGACTTTACGCCCTTGTCTTCGTCGGCAAACTCGCATTCGGAAATGTCCTCGCAGTTGATTTCGGCAAGAGCCTTTGCAATCGTGTTCAGCTTCGCCACCCAGCCGGATATGTAGTCCATGTATTCTGCGGCGGCGGTCATGTCTGCCGAGCTGAAGAAAATCTTGAGCCCAGGCTGTTCGATGCAGTCCTGGACATCCTCGAAGCTTTGCACGTATGTTCCACCGATACGGCGGGACTTTTCGAGGATCTTGACCTTGCTCTTGTCGAGAAGGTAGCGTTTTTGGTACGGAAAAAAGTAGTCGATTAGGCTTTGTTCGGGCATAGTCCAAGTGCTTCCTTCATTTTGGCGAGCGCGGCTTTCTGTTTTTCTTCCGGGGAAAGCTCGGACTTGTTTGCCTTGGGCGCTACGGCTTCGTACTTGCGGGCGTGTTCAGCTGTGTCGATGATGCGCTGGAGCGCGGTGTAGCGTTCGGGTGCAATCTTTACGCCGTCGAGTTCGTCCTGCTTGATTTTTCGGGCCATCACTTCGCCCAGGCTGAAGAGTTCGGCGTGGAAGTTCTTTTCGCCGCCGCTGATTTCGGCGCGGGTTTCTTCCCAGCGGTCTTCCGCCTTCCAGTTCTGTAGTGTGCGGGTGGAGATGTTGAGCCTGCGGCTGATGTCTGCGAGACTCAGCTGGTGGATGGTGTAGAGTTCCTTTGCCTTGGGCTTGAGTTCTGCCTTACTCATGGCATTCTCCCGGGTGTTGCGTGGTTCTCGGCGCAGCATGCGCGTATCGTTTCGAGTGCGCGTTTCTGGTCGTCGCTGTATTGCTTCAAGACGGCTTCCCATCGCACCTGGTCATTTGCGGCGTTCTTTTCCCACTTGGCGTTTTCGTTCGTGTAGAAGATGGCGAGCATGGCGGCGAAGACGATACCTACGCCGAACTGTTTCAGTGCTTCTTGCCAAAAAGATTTATCCATGATATACCTCCTCGCAAATGTAGCCGTAAAACGCTGACAAAGGGCATGACTGTGTCATGTCCTCTTTCGCTGCCAATCGGGTAAATTTGGGGTCATGAAAGAACAGTTTCCCAAGATGCTCAAATCGGAAGACCTGAAGGAACCGTGGGTCGAAGCGTTCAAGACCGGCGAGGTCGTTGACATGGCTGGCAACACCCACAACTTCAGCGAATCAGATCTCAATGACCTGAACGAAGGTATTCAAGGCCAGCTTGCCGCTGGCTACCAGCCGCCCATGGTGAAGGGCCACCCGAAAGTCGATGATCCGCGTGTCGGTTCCATTGTCGATTCGAAGGTGGAGAACGGCGTGCTGAAAGTGAAGCTCGACGACGTGAATCCGGATTTCGCCGAAGAGGTGAAGAAGGGCGGCTTCAAGTATCTTTCGTCTGCAATTTACAGCAACTTGAAAAAGGGTCTGCGTCACCTGGGCGCTCTCGGTGCACACGCTCCGGCTATGAAGGGGATGGCTCCGCTCTGTTTCGGTGAAGGTATGTTTGCCGACCAGGACAAGGATGCCACCGAGCAAGACGTGAGCGTCTTTGCCGAGCCGTTTGCATGGGACCGCCTGGTGCCGCGCAGTGTTTTCGAAACGCTTGTCTACAAGATTAGCGGAATCGGTCGCCTGTTCCGCAGCCAGCGCGAACAGCTTATCGAAAAGGACGGAATCGAAGCCGCCGACAAGTTCTACCCGGAATACATCATCAAGGATGTCGAGGATGTCGAAGATGTCCTGAAGGACGCGAAGGATTTCCCGGAACAGAAGACTGTTGTCGTCGAGCCCAAGAAGGATGACGCCGCAGCTTCTTTCGGCGAACCGAAGGACGGCGGCAAAAAGAATTCCGACAAGGAAAAAGAACAGGGCTCGCCGGTCGCCGGGAACCCTGATCCTCAGCCTACAACGCCCCCTCGCGACGAACCGACCGAATCTATCCCGGAAGGTAATTCTAGCGAAGCGGCGCGGCTGAGCGAAGAGAATGCCGCGCTCAAGGCTGAAAATGAGGCTCTCAAGGCTGACAAGCTTGCGGCGCAGCGCCTTCGTGCCGGTGCGGCATTCTCGGAGACTTTGGATAGTGCCATCGCGGATGGCCGCTGCAACCAGGCGATGAAGGACTGCTTCGTGAAGATTTTCTCGCTGGTGCAGAACCTGCCGCTCGATGGCGAAGGATGCTTCGGAGAAGGCGATGACCGCATCGACCCCGCGAAGCTGATGGAAGATGCAGTGAAGTCGTTCCCGAAGATCGTGGAGTTCGGCGAGCTTGACCTTGGAAACACCAAGGCCGAATCGGCTGCAACCAGAATCGAAAAGTATAAGGCGGAACAGGAAGCGAAGGGCCGCGAACTCACCTTTGCCGAAGCCGCAGAAGAATGTTTCAAACAGTAAGGAGTCCCAAATGAAGGGTAATATCCTCGGATTTACGGCTGAAGATGCCGTCCCCGCCTTCCGTTTTGCCAAGGCTGGCACTGCGGATGGTAAAGTCAAACTTGCCGGTGCTGGCGATGCCTGCCTTGGCGTAACCACCGATGTCGATTCCGCTGACGGTCGCCCCTGTGACGTGCAGCTCGACGGCATTGCCTTGGTCGAATGCGGCGGCTCCGTAAGTTTCGGAGCGGCTGTCGAATCCGACGCCAACGGCAAGGCTGTCACCGCTTCCGCCACTCCGGGTTTCGCCACCGCCCTCGAAAGCGGCGCATCTGGCGACATTATCCGCGTGAAGCTCGACGGCGTAGGTGTCCCGACGACTCCGGTGAACGCCATGAAGTACAAGGCGGCAACCGGCGGCGTGTCCAAGAACACCTTCGTGAAGCTCGGCTCTACCGCTGGCGAAGTCACCACCGCAGGTGCTGGCGATGCAGTGCTCGGCGTGGCCCTCAACGATGCCGCAGCCGGTGCCGACGTGGAAGTGCAGCCCTACGGTATCGCTTCCGTGGTCGCTAGTGCCGCCATTGCCGCTGGTGCAAAGATCAAGAGCGCGGCAAGCGGCAAGGCCGTGACCGCCTCCACCGCAAACGATGTCGTGTATGCCATCGCCCTCGAAGCTGCCGCAGCCGCAAGCGATGTCATCAAGGTCCAGGTCGGCTATGCCGGCGTCATCTCGGAATAATTTAACAAAGGAAGTACAACATGAAAAAGATGACCAAAATCGCTTTCGTGCTTATCTGTCTTGCGTGTACCGTGTGCGCTTTTGCTAGCGCCGACACGCTTACCGCCTGCGGCGTCCCGCAGATTGTCTGCGACCTCTTCTGTGCCGGTGGTGCAGGGGCTTCGTTCGCGACCATCCTCCCGTGTGGCGAACAGCAGACCGGGCTTGTGGTTGCCTACAAGAACGAAGAGCTTATTGCCGACCAGGTGATGCCTGTGCAGGAACTTGAAGGCAAGGAACTCACGTTCAAGTATTTCGAGCGCACCAAGGGTGATGCTTTCACTGTGCCTGATACCCGCGTTGGCCGTATGTCCGAACCGAACATGATCCACCTCTCCGGCGTCGATAAGTCCGACATTGTCGAACCCCACGGCCTCGAAGACCCGATTCCGTTTGAAGACATCAACCAGATCCAGAACAAGGAACGTTTCGTCAATACCCATTTCCAGTATCTGATCAACCTTGTCCTCCTGGGCCGCGAAAAGCGTGTTGCCGACATTGTGCAGAATACTTCGAACTATGGCGATGGCCTTTCTCACACCTACGAATCCAACCAGGGCATGGGCGCTTCGGGCTTCAACATTGTCGAAACCATCCTTGAATGGCTCGACAAGCCGCTTGCACGACCGAACAAGATTGGTATGAACTACACCGTTTACACCAAACTCCGTACCGACCCCAACGTGATCAAGGCTATCTTCCACAACGACAGCGGCAGCGGCATTGCTACCAAGCAGCAGCTCTGCGACCTGTTCGAAGTGAAGAACATCATCGTGGGTGCCGCCCGCGTCAATACCACCAAGAACGCGAAGAACCTGAACCTGGAACGCTGCTGGGGCAACCATATCTGGGCCCACTACGAAGAAAAGCTTTCCACCTTGACGGAAGGCCTCGCGTGGGGTATGACTGCCCAGGTCGGCCCGCGTTATGCCGACATCATCGAAGACAAGAAGATGGGCCTCCAGGGCGGCGAAATCCTCAAGGCTGGCTTCTACCAGAAGGAAGTCGTTCTTGGCAAGGATGCAGGCTTCCTCCTGAAGAACGTTATCAAGACTGCCTAAGGTTGCAAGATGAACTACTGCACGGTCGAAGATGTCAAGGGCCATGTGCCCGACGCCAGGCTCGTCGAAGTCACCGACGATACTCACCCGAACTCTTCGGGTAGTATCCAAACGGCTATCGTCGAGAAGATGATCGGCGAAAGCTCCGACCTGATCGATGCCTACATCGGCAGACGTTTCAGGTTGCCGCTTCCTGGCATCCCGAGCGTGCTCAAGTCCATCTGCGTTGACCTGACAATCTATAACCTGTACGAACGCGTGACGGAGATGAACGTGCCCGAAGGCATGCAGCTCCGTTACAAGAACGCTGTGTCGCTTCTGAAGGACATTGCCGAAGGAAAGGCTTCCATCGGCGATGTCCCGGAAGAAGGGACCGTCGAAAACGGCTTCTGCGCTGTTTCAAGCAGCGGAAAAGCCTTGTTCACAATGGATTCAATGGGGTCTTTGTGAGTTCTGCGGTCACCAGCTGCTATTCGATTGAGAAGGCCATCAAGGAGCTTTTGGAATCCAAGAACTCCCCGATGGTGTTCAAGTCCATCGACGTTCATAGCGTCGTGGCAAGCCTTACGCAGCCAGGATTTACGGTTGCGGTCACTTCCGGGAAATACGAGGAAGTGAACAACACAAACAAGCTCGACGAAGTGGTCGATGTGACCATCGAACTGATTTTCAAGAACGTCGCGAGCGAAGAACAAAGGCGCATGGTTGCGCACCCTGCTGTTCGATATGTCGTCCAGAAGCTCCACAAGAACGACCTGGGGCTTGATATCGAACCGCTTACCGCTAAAGGGTGGGACGAGGTGGAACGCGATTCGTTCCGCCAGGTCGCTCTCACCGTATTCGAATTGAAGTTTACAACGCAGTTCACCATCACGCCTGAATCGGCTGAAGAGAACTACAGGGAACTGCTGTCGATTGGAACCACGTTCCAAAGCGAAATCCCCGAACATGAGACGCTCATGCAGGGAAATGTCATTTTCAAAGAGGTAAACAATGAACCTGTCCCCTAATATCCCCGAAACCATGATTCCGGGTTCCTACACGGGCTACAACTACTACGCTGGCCCGAACGGGTTGCCCGCAAACATCCAGAAGGTGCTGCTTATCGGCGATGTTTCCACCGCCAAGGCGTCCACGACCCCGGTGAACAAGCCCACCGAAATCGGCACCGAAACCGAGGCCTACGACTTTGCGGGTGCGGGTTCCGTGCTCATGCAGATGTACAAGGCCGCCAAGAAGGCCTGGAAGTATGCCCAGATCACGATGCTCCGCCATGGTGCCGTGACGGGTTCTGCGGCTTCCTGGGAAAGTACCCTTTCCGGGACGGCTACTGCGGCAGGCATTGTCTCTGTCGTCATTAACGGCCAGAAGATCAGCGTGGGAGTTGCCAAGACCGACACCGCAGCCGCTGTCGCGACGGCCCTTGCCGCCGAAGTGAACAACACCCCGGACGCCCCTGTCACCGCCGAAGCCGCTACCGCCAAGGTCACGCTTACCGCTAAGTGCAAGGGGGCGTATGTGTCCGCCGCTGCGGGTGGCCTGAACGTGTCCGTGACATCCGAAGCAGCCGGCATCACCGCAGGCGCTGTGAGCGCAACGGCTGGCGTCGGTACGGTTGACCTTACGACGGCCCTTGCTGCCGCTTTCCCGGAACGTTTCCACATCATCGTTTCCCCGGTGAACGATTCCACGAACCTCGGCTACCTCAAGACGCATCTTGAAGCTGCCGCCGCGCCGCTCGAACAGCGTGGCCAGCGTGCCATCTGCGCGATGGTCTCGGCTTCGGCTTCCGACGCGAAGAGCGCGGCAACCGCCCAGAACTACGAACGCCTGCATATCGCGGCGGTCAAGACCAAGATCGACGCTACCGTGTGGGAAATCGCGGCTGGTCTCGGTGCGATTTTTGCAAGCAACTCCAAGCCGAACGTGCCGATGAACGGCGTGGCCATTCCTGGCCTTGCCACCCCTGCCGTCGAGGACAAGTGGAGTGGCGAAGAACAGGACCTGCTTCTCTACGGCGGCGTGATTCCTCTCGTCGAAGAAGACAGCCAGCTCTGCATCGTGCGTGCCGTGACCACCAAGAGCAACAACAGCGGTTCCCGCTTCACCAAGCTCATCGACACGGGCGTCATCGCTTCGCTTGACTACTTCCGCGACTCCATCCTCGCGATGCACCGCGCCAAGTACAAGAACAAGGTCATCCATGCGCTTCTGCCCGATGCCCTGAACGAAGACAACAAGGCCATCGCCTACGCCCTCGAAGCCGAAGCAATCCTGCGCTACATCGACGATTACGCCGACCAGTTCATTACGCAGGAATCGCCGAACGAACCGGGCCGCATGCTTTGCCAGATTCCGGCTCCTGTCGTGCCTGGCCTTAACCAGATCTATTCCACCATTGACCTTTACCTGTAAGGAGTGAACCATGAGAATTTCTTCGCTTACTCTCACCAAGGACGGTTCCGCTATTTCCGACTTTTCCAAGTTCAAGGAAAACGAAATCGAGACCGTGCAGACTGTCGAGCACTTCAATGGCGAAGACGCCATCAAGGTGCCCAAGAAATACGGCTTTTCGCTGACTTACCTCCCGGAATCCGGTGCCGACATGGACTGGGTTTCCGAAGAGGACAAGAACGATGCAGGCTGGACTGTCATCGTGAACTATGTGGGCGGCAAGAAGGTTGTATTCGGTGGCGTTCACCTGCTCAAGTCCACCCCGAACGAGATGGACGGCAAGACCGCCAAGGAATACCAGCTCGACTTCTTCGCCTCTAGCCGCAAGGTGAGCTGATGAGTGATTTCAAGCAGAAAATCCGGGAAGACGACTCTTCCGCCATCATCGAGATGATCAAGGATGCCCACAAGGTTTCCAAGATCATCGGATGGCCTGGCAAGCCTGATATCAAGGTGAAGATGCGTCTTCTTACGCTTTCCGAGACCAGAATTTCGAAGGTGCAGAACCAACAGGAGTTCAAGAAGGACGGTCTTGAAATCGGCTCGCATAACTGGGCGGACTACAGGGAACAGGAATGCGTTCACGGTATGTGGCGCATTCTGCTTGACCCCGAGACGGACAAGCCCATTTTCAATAGTGCCGAAGACTTGCGTAGCTTCTGCACTACCGATGAGCTCAACGCCATTAGCGCGGAATACAACGCCTTCGCCGACGAAAACGACCCGAGCCTGGACCGTTTGAGTGACGAAGACTATGAAGCTCTCGTCGATACGCTAAAAAAAACGCCGGACCTGATTCCGAAGAAAGTCTTAAGCTTGCCTGTAGCGTGGAAGCTTCTGCATACTTTGGTTGCCCGGCAAACGAACTGAACGACGCCCAGTGGCTCCTCATCTTTGCGATGAAGGGATACCTGGGCAAAGATGACGGATGGCAGACCATTGGCGGAAAATAGCGTAACATTGAGGATTGGTGCAGACCCGACGGATCTCAATAAGGGTCTCAGGCAGTCGAATGCCGCCATATCCACGTTCGGGGCAAGGACCAAGGCGACCATCGCACGTGTCGGTGGAAGCATCAAGGGCCTTGCAGACCGTATGGTCACGCCTTTCAATTCGTTGGTTCTTGGCGGTGGGCTTGGCATGGCCATCAAGAACGTGGGCGACCTTTCCGAATCGCTCATGTATTACGGCTTTGCCGCAAAGAAAAGCGACGCGGACACGAAGGTGTTCCGCGAATCGCTGCATAAGACGGCAATCGAGACAGGTTTTTCGGCAAATGAAATCCTGAACGGTGTATCGAAAATCGGCGAAATTACGGGCCAGTTCGATTTTGCCGAAGATATGGCCGGAACCTTGACCAAGGCGGCACTAGCATCCGGTGCATCCATCGAAGATTTGGCGAATGTAGCCTCTTCTTTGAGGGTCACCATGGGCTTGTCCGCAGACGAAGTCTCGAAATTCTTCAATTCACTCATTATCCAGGGCGACCAGGGCTCTTTCGTTCTGCGTTCTTTTGCAGGCGAAGGCAAGGCGCTTCTTGCTGCTACGTCTACCCATGGAATCAAGACGGCGGAGCAGTTCGCAAGTTTCGGCGGATACCTTCAGGTGATGAACTCCCAGATCAAGAGCGAAGCGGAACTTACCACGTCCGTATCGGCCCTTTTTAGCGAACTTGCGGCGAAGGCAAAAGAACTGAACAAAATTGGAGTCCATGTCGTTGACAAGAATAGGGAGTTCAACGATTTTGATGCCATTATTCGCCAGCTGATGGATAAAACTAACGGTGATATCCTGAAATTGGGAAAATATTTTGGCGCATCGTCTATGAAGGCATTGATGCCAATCATCACCGAATACAAGAATGGGTGGGAAACCTTAGATACCATTACGAAAAGTGGCCAGGAAGGCATGAACAATACGCAAGTATTGGACGAACGTGCTGAGAAGGCGGCAAACAACTTCAAAAATAATGTCCGAAAGATGAAGGCCGTCGCCGAGAAATTTGCGGACACGAACCTTGCAGGCCCTGTAGATACGCTAAACAAGGCTCTCGGTTATCTTTCTAAACACCAGGGAATTGTCACGGCAGGATTTTCGGCAATGACTATTGCCGCCCTCGCACTTGGAGCGGTGAAAATAGGCGGGCTCGTTAAGGATACCGCCAGACTGGCCATGGATCTCAAGGGCTTATGGACCAAGAAGTTCGGCAAAGGACCGTCTGCCTCCGACGCTGGGGCTTCCGCGATGTCTGCTGCCGTCCAGAAGGTCTTTGTCGTCAATATGCGCGGCGGCTTCGGCGGTGGTTCCGACTACATGGACGATGACGCCCCGATGACCAGAACGTCGCCCGTTGCAGCCGAAACCAAGAATACCGCCCGAGAAATGGGCCGATTCCGCACGGGGCTCAACTCGGCACGTGCCGGGTTGAACGCCATCGGTCGCTCTCCCATTGGAATGATGGGGCTTGCCGCCGCAACCGACTGGGCTGTCGGCAAGATTTACGACTTCGGTGCAGCCTGCGTCGAGCTTTACGAAACGAACAAGGAAATGGAGGCCCGAAACAAGGAAATCCAGGAGAACGGCCAAAAGGTCATCGGCGAGAAATATGGCTACGAGGCCGAGTTCTGGGCGAGAGAATGGGATAATGCGTTCAACGCCATGACTAAAGAATTGAACAGTTTCTTCTATGTGAACGAAGAAAAGGTGGCGAAACTCCAGGCCGAAATGAATAAAGCCCGCGAAAACATGCAGAAGGCCGTCAAGGAAAACAAGGAACGCCGCGAAGAGAACGCCAAGAACGGCGTCTATGTGATGACCGCACAGGAATACATGCAGCAACTGAATGTCACTATCAATTTGGATCAGGCAAACAACCGCTATACGGCGCAGAGCGACGGTGGCAAACCGGCGAAGGTAAAGGTGCAGAATACACCGGGGATGGGTAGATAGATGGCTGACGTGAACGAACCTAGAGAATGCACGCTTGGGCCGTGGGACTTGAAGCTGACGAACATCAGCGACGAGATCAGCCACGCCATGGCCGAAACGACCTACCCCTACAAGAACGGTGCCGATATCGAAGACATGGGCGTGGACCCCGAAGTCTTCAGGTTTTCTTGCATCATCACGAACGAAGACTACGAGAACAACTACAGGGAACTGCGCAAATGGTTCCTGTCGTATTTCCCGGAACCTATAGAACTGTATCATCCCGACCACGATACAATCCTTTACGGCTATCCTAAAAACGTTTCCATTGCATCCGACAAGCGCAGGAACTATGCGGAGTTCCAGTTCGACTTTGAAATTGCGGATATCCAGGAAGAGACCCAGGAAGTAGCAGACCCCAAATATGTGACCTACGAAGAGGCAAAGGAAGCGAATGCCGAAGTGCAGACGGCCATTGCCTACGAAATGCAGAAGGCGGGAGTCCCCGATTTAGAGGGGTCCGACTGGTCGCTGGTCGATGTCTGGGGGTCTCTTGGCGATACCGCCCGCGCTTTTGCCGACGGCGTGAGCTCCGCGATGGCTAAAATCCAGGGCGTGATTGATACGGTCAAGGCCCCTATCGACGCAATTAACACCACGATTGACTACATGGGCACCCTTTCGGGCAAGCTGACCGAGAGCTTGCAGGGGTGCTGCGACTCGTTTACCGGGCTTGCCAGACGTGTCTCCAAGTCCAAGAGCTCTATGGTCGTGCTTTCGACGAACATGTCCGACATGCTCGCGACCCTTGCCGGTTCGCCCGTCTATGCGGCATACGCGACCCTTGCGGCTGCCACCCTTGCGAACGAAGCCGCAAACCACATCAGCGACGACGAAAAGCGAATGGCCGAATCCATCGCTTCCGAAAGCGTCGTTTCCGACAATGCGGAAGGCCACGAAATTGCCGAAACTAAGCCTGTATATATCGTCACTCCCGCCGACCTGGAAGATAGTGTGGCCACGGTGCGCGAGTTCATCAATTCGGTGCTCCCGGTCGCCATCTGCCCGGACCGTCTCAAGAAGCAGGCTGCCGCCCTGTCAAACGCAATCCTTCGCATCAAGATGGAATACATGACCACGAAGAAGGTCTTGCTCCATCATGAAACGCCTCTTCACAAGGTTTGCCTGGACAACGGTCTTAACTACAAGGCGGCAGAGCGTCTTTGTGCCTTGAACGATGTCAAGAATCCCACTTTCATGAACGGCGAGGTTATGGTCTATGCCAAATGACAAGGATGAAGTCATCGTCGCCGTAAAAGGCTCCAGGATGGACAAGTTCGTGAGTTACAACATCACGCAGGACCTTTTCACTCCCGAGGGTTCTTTCCAGTTCGGATGCTTTTCGAAGTACGATATATCTGCGGGAGACACCTGCGAGATATACGTGAACCGCAAGGTCGTGATGAATGGAATTATCGATACGGTAAAGCGCGAACTGTCGAGAAGCGGCCCGAGGCTTTCTTTTGAAGGCCGCTCCGTGGCTTCCATTCTTGTCGATTCCTGCGTGACCAAGTTCTCGACGCTCCCCACGAAGCTCAGTGCGCTAGCCGAGAAGCTTGTGCGCGGGCTTCCGTTCATCGGGAAGAAGGATTTCGAGTATTATTCCAAGTCTAAAAACGCGAAAGCAAACCGGAAGTTCGTGGAGCTTTCCCCTGGCGATACTGTCTTCGATGTCATCAAGAGGGCTGCAAACTCGCTGGGCTACCTGTTCTGGGCTACTCCAGACGGCAAGTTCTGCTTCGACAAACCGCTTGTTCGAGGCGAACCGCTGTTTTCTATCCATGCCAAGGGCGACGGATCCGAAATGGACTACATCGAGGGTTCCGTGACAAAGACTATCGAAGGCGTCCATAGCGAAGTCCGCGTGATGGGCGAAAGCCAGGACGACAACGACATCAAGTATGTGATGGCGACCGTCAAGAACGACCAGATGCCGTTTGCAAAGCCTCTTGTCGTGAACTGGAACGAAAACGAGGGCCCTGCAAAGAATACCGCTGAACTTCAGATGGCTGTAGAAAAGGCGAGCTCAATCCACCTTGAATACACGGTAAATGGGCACTCCCAGAACGGCAACAACTGGGAAATTAACCGCTTTGTCGATGTCGATGACGAATTTAACGGTGCTAAAGACAGCTACCTCATCAAGTCGGTGACGTTCTCTCTTGACAGGCAGAACGGAAAGCGCACGCGCCTGGAACTCCAGCCGGGGGGTGCTTTATGATGAAATTTTTCACAAGTATTGTTTCGAGCTGCAAGGATATCGCGGGCAAACTTCGCGGCGTAGACGCCAAGGCGAACGGTCGCGATGTCGAAGGCCGCCAGCTGATGCAGCAATTCGGCTTTATTTCCATTCCGCCAAGCGGTTCGCGCATTCTCTTCCTGGAATTTGGGAACGTGATTGTCGGCGTTGCAAGCGACGGCAAGGACCGCCCCGCCGTAAAGGAAGGCGAAACGGCGCTTTACAGCGACAAGGCCCACTACATCATCCTCAAGGATGACGGCACCATAGCCATCAAGGCGGATGGCGGCGTCGATGTCGATGGCGACCTGCGCGTGAACGGCGAAGTGAGCGACAAGGTGGGTAAGCTCTCCAAGCTGCGCGACAACTACAACCAGCACACCCACATCGGCAACCTCGGCGCTCCTACGGCACCGACGGACAAACAGGACACGGGGGCGTAAATGCTTGACCTGGACACTCTCGATTCCGAATTTTCCCGGATTGTCAAGTCTGCCGACGGCAAGACAAGCGTGGCCCCGCAGCTTGCCAAGGCCTACGACGACTACGCCAAGGGCGGCATCATTCTCGGCGCGGACCTTTCGGCGGGTGGCGACAAGTCTCTCCTGGAAAGCGCATTCTCGGTGCTTGACCCGTCCAGCGGAACGCCTGCCAACATGGCGGCGAAGCTCTGCGCCTACTGGCAGGGCCTTCCTAAGCCCGGAATCCCGTCACACGGTGGCGTGGCTGTCGTGTCCGTCGTTCCGACCTTTGCGGCGGCCCAGGCGGGCGTTCTGGATGCCATAATGGCCTGCGTCACCACGAAAGAAGTTCAAAAGCCCTACAAGAAGCTTTTCGGAGACATTGAAACCGTCTTGAAGACCGCCGTCTGCACTGTCACCGAGACCATGCCCACGACCCCGCCGAGCCCGTCACCTTTCCCGGAGACCTTACAATGACTACTGACCAGATTAAAGAAGAAGTCCAGCTTTCGCTTACCGTCGCCAAGGGTTCCTTTTACAAGAAGCCTGAATTTGGGCACCGCTTCAAGGAACTCGCCCGTGAAGTGGCGTCCGAAAAGACCAGGAGCAGGGCCGAGACATACGCCGCCGAGGCGTTGCAGTGGATGATTGGCTACAAGCACCTGAAAAGCGTCGTCTCGACGGCCACCTATGTCGATAGCGACAAGCTCCAGGTGCATGTGGAATGTGTCGCCTACAATGGCGACGTGATTGAATTTACCCGTTTCGTGGAGGTTAGACAATGGCCGTAACAGTTGACCAGATCTTTCAGCGCATGGTGACAGATGCGAAGAATATAGACCCTCTGATAAATATCAGCCAGGGCACGGAAACCTATATCCGTTTTGCCACCGCCGCGTCCGCTATTTGGGGCCTGTACAAGCAGATGGACTGGACCCTTGACCAGATTTTCCCGACCACGATGAACCAGGCAAGCCTGGAACAGTGGGCGAACGACCGAGGGCTCGACTACAGCAACTTGACCGCAAGCGAGCTCTTGACGCTCATCCTGTCGTATCTCCGCAACCCGAAGAGTGGCGGCAAGCCAAGCGACTACGAACGCTGGGCGCTCGAAGCGTCTTCTACCGGCAAGGCCGTCGAGCTCGAATCCTCGATGATTTCTGGCAATATGCCCGACCTGAGCGCCGCCAACACCGTCAAGCCGCACGACCGCGAGAACATCGCCTTTACCTGCGGTTCCAGCGACACCGAAAAGTATGTCGTGATTGACTTGGGCGGTTCCAAGGAAATTTTCGGCATCGGGCTGGGCTTCATTACCAACCGACCGGCTTCTTTCAATGTCTATACGTCCGACGATGGTTCAACCTGGACAAAGCAGGGCAAGGTCGATGCCGCCTACTGGTGGGCCATGGCCACCTTCGAATCTGTTTCTACCCGCTATGTCAAGGTTGAACTCGACGAAATCGAGGCGCTTGAAAGCTGGCAGACGGCATCCCTGAACGCCGTCAAGTGTTTCGGTGTCGAAATCTACGAACCGGCTGAATCCGACGAGGCCCCGTCCACATCCCGCTGCCTCAAGAACTACTACGGCGTGGGCACGGTTCTCATGCTCATCGGGCCAAGCACGCTTTCTATGCGCTGCTGCGAAGCCGTCCGCGTTAAGTGCGAAGACGAAGGCCCGGTGGCACCGCGTGAAATCTGGGTTAATGTCCCTGTAGAAACGACCCTTTCCCTGCGTGTCACGGTAAGCGGCTTGCCCAATATGGACGAAGACGGCTTCCGGGAAGACGTGACCAAGTATTTTGCCGATCTCAGCGCAGGCGACCTGTTTATCCCCGCGCAGATAGTCGTGTTCGTGCTCAAGCACGGCGGGTCCAATGCCGTTGTCGAGGTCTCGAAGAACGGCGGGGCGTACCAGGAACAGACTTCGGCAATCTATCCCGAAAATGAAACAGACCGATTTATCCTTGGTGAGCTGGCGGTACAGTAATGAGTGAAAATTTCTTTGACAGTCGGCATTACAGGGCGCTTTCGCGTCTGCATCCGCTCCAGATGGACCTGGAAGAGTATGCGGTGTGCAAGGAGCTTGACCGCGCCCTGGAAAGCGCAGACGGCGTTTACCGCGAAATCTTCCCCAGTTCGGCCACCGCAACGCTCGAAAAGTGGGAAAACCTCTACGAATTGGGCCATTCCGGCACCATTGAAGCCCGCAGGGCAGCGCTCCTGGAAGCCATCAACCGTGATTCTGGCATTGCCGAACGCCACTACAAGGCGCTTGCCGCGTCGATGGGCTTTGAAATCGACATCGTGAAGCCGCCGAGGATGTTGCGTGCAGGCCTTGGCCGTGTCGGCTTTGAAATCTACGACCCGGAAGAACAGTACACCTGGACCGTGACGAGCGACCACCCGCAGCACGGCATTTACCGTATCGTGGACCTGCTCGAAGCCGAGAAAATCCCGTTCACGCAAATCCGCTGGCAGCTCTCTAAAGAAAAATTCCTCGAACTTGAGGACGGCAAGCTCCTGAAGCTCGAAAGCGACAAATTCCTTATCCTGGAGAACGAAAATGAATAAGATAAATTTTAAAACGGGTGATATCATTCCCCCGGAACTGATGAATGCCTTGCAGAATCCGTCGTTCACGAATGATGAAGAAGAGGCCGGACACTTGCCCTTGCCGCCAAATTACAGCGAAAAAGTGCAGGTGTTCGTAACAGAAAATAGTGCCGTAGACCTGTCTTCGGCTTCGAGCGGGTTCGCCATTGTCGAACACTACGGTTCAACGACTTCGCTGCAACCCGTAACCATTACTATTGACGGAATTGGCGGTAATGGAGCCCGTACGATTCTCCTGGTCACCCGTGGAACGGATTATCCGGTCACGGTATCGTTGCCGCAAACGTCGAATACTCGAAAGGAAATCTCACTAAAAGGCGGTTCTAGCGCAATTTTGACGGTAATGTCTTATGGTGGTGCGCTTGTTTGGAAGTGTTACGAGCTCGAAACCAACCCTGTCGCCATGACCGATACGGGCTGGAAGAGCTTCACACCCGGCGGCGTATCTACCAATTTCGTGAAATTCGCAACACTTACGGTCCCCAAGGGCTACAGCGCAATCGTGATGGTCAAGGGAACCGGCACGTCCTCCTATCCGGTGACATCGGGCAGCAGTGGCGTTGTCGCGGACTATACCTTGCAGGCGATAGACGCCGACGAACGCGAAGAGACGTGTGAAATGTCCGTTGTGAAATGCAACGCCTCAGGCTATTTCTTGCCGGATATGACACAAGAATATGATGCCAGGGCCGACAAGTTCAGCGGCTACCTTGTGATTCCGCCCTTGAGCACTCCCGCGCAGCGCAGCGTCGATCTGAAACTTAAAACCAATCAAGGGGCGATGAGCATCACGGCTTCCTTCAGGGCGCTACTCTACAAAGCGAACCTTGACACGACTTTACTTGCATAAGAGGTGACTATGGCTAACAGTAACGAAGTATTCGAAGGCGAAAAGACCGGGCAACTTACCCAGGTGACACTCGCCGCAGCCCGCGAAAACCACTACGAAGGTGTTTTCAGCATTTCGGGCAGTTCCAAGCGTCTCGACTCGGCTGAAATCGCCGGAACGGCTGATATCGAAGATGAATATAGTGCAAACGGTCACTATATCGAAGGGGACTTGAGGTATCATTCCGGTGTGCTTTACCGCGCCAAGGTTGATATCGGTTCCGAGAATACCCCCGCCGGGTCCTGGGACTCCACCAAGTGGGAAGTGGCCAAAATCGGGCGCATCATGGCCAGCAAGGCCGATGTGACCGCCGCCCTTGGCAATATCGAAACCCTCTTGGCAGCTATTTAAGGAGGCTTAAAATGAGCGTTGCAAGTGAAATTACGCGCCTGAACGGCGCGAAAGCCGATATTATCCAGGCAATCACCGACAAGGGCGTCACCGTGCCGTCTTCGGCGAAACTCGACGACATGGCACTGCTCATCGCATCCATAACTGGCGGCGGTGGTGGCGGTAATGGTGTATATTTACAGGCGATTCTTCCGGTTTCCGGCGGAAAAGTGCTTGTCGTGGACGAAAATGGGTATATCGGTTGTAAAAGTCTCCCGACATATTATCCTTCAGCTTATACCAGTTATGCCTTTGTAGTAAGCGGTGCAGATTTTTCGAGTTCAAGTCTTGGCCAAGTAACTTTGGTTACTCCGGGAACGGCTGATATTGGAGGTCGTTCTTACCGAACTGTGTCTATTAACGGTGTCATTTGGATGGCTGAAAATCTTGACTTTAAGGCTTCTGGTATTGACATTGGGCCGTCTGGATCTCCTGGAACTCCCGCTGCATGGTACTACAATAACAGTGAAAGTACCTATGGCGAAAATGGCAACAAATACGGATTGCTCTATAATTGGCATGCAGTAAAGCATCTTAACGACAACCGTGAACTGTTGATGAATGGCTGGCATGTCCCTACAACAGCAGAGTGGGATGCTTTAGCCAATGCCGTTGGAGGTACTGGAGTAGCAGGTTCGAAGCTTAAATCATCTACAGGATGGTCATCTGGTAACGGAACCGACGACTTCGGCTTTGCGGCCTTTCCTGCTGGCTGCCGGTACTCGGGCTCCTTCTTCAATTTAGGCAGCTACGCGTACTTCTGGACGGCCACAGAGAGCTCGTCCACCAGCGCCTACAACCGATTCTTTGATACGGGCGCATCGATGTCCTCGGACGACTACAATAAGACTTACAGCGCCTTTTCTGTTCGTCTCGTCAAGGATTCCCAGTGAGCCTAGGCCCTTTTGGGCCTAGAGCGAACGGGCCCGGAGCGCCGCAAGGCGCACGGGCCTGAATTTAATTAAATTTGCCCCCCGGCTAAGCATCCAGACGCAAGGCTGCGAAGCAGCCTTGCGAAATTTTTTTTTATGAATACAGAAGACATCATAAAGTTTGAAAATAACGCCGGAAACGAACTCCATCTGTTTCGTGACAGACTGTTCTGGCAGGCTTGGGAACGTTCTGCGTTCCTTTTTTCAAAAATCTTTAGAAAATATCAGGTTCATCACAGATTCGTCCAAAAGGTCGCGCAGGACTTGGTGTGGCTCGGTTTCCCAAAGACCGTGCTCAAAGATGTCCAGATGACGGCGAAGCAGAAGGCCTTTTCTTATGAAGTATTGGACGATTCTCATATCGTAATAAAGGGAATACCAGATATTGACGGTTTCCAGGAATGGAAATCTGGCATATTGTCTTCGCCTACGGCAGACAAGAAAAAGCCCGCCCCAAAAGAAGCAAAAGACTCATCAAAGAAAGATGTGAAAACCGCTGAATTTTTGCTTTATAGGCTGGTTTTTGACTTTATCATTTATTCTTCAAAACTTGTCCCTAAAATCGACAGAGACTATAAATTCACCATCGGGGAACGGATAGTCAATGAGTTGGTAAACGTGGGAGAGCACATTTTTCTTTATATTAACCATAGAACGGCCATTGATTCGACCAGTGTGATAGATTCTTTATATCGAATACGGTTTGATTTTCGCCTTTTAAATGAACTTAAACAAGTAAGCATCGACCAATGGATGTTTGTAAACACTAAAATCGAGGAAATTTTGAAAACGATAATGCCAGAATCCATGAGTTCACGGACGCATGGAGCGAGCAAAGAGGAATCCAGTATTCTGCCCTCATCGCCGGGTCTTCCTGGTGACGGGTTTACACCGCTTACAAGATCCAATGAAAGCCTCTTTTAAGCCTTATTAAATGAATACTCAGTCGTAAGGGCTTTGCGGCCTTTCCTGCTGGCAACCGGAACTCGGGCTCCTTCAACAATTTAGGCAGCAACGCGAACTTCTGGACGGCCACAGAGAACTCGTCCACCAACGCCTACAACCGTAACTTTGATACGGGCGCATCGATGAACTCGAACAACAACAATAAGACTAACAACGCCTTTTCTGTTCGTCTCGTCAAGGACTCCTCGGAGGGCACCATATCGGTGCCCTCTCTTTATCGTTTACTGTATAAATCCTATCGTTTAGCCCGCAAAAACAAGCGGAATACCAGAAGCCAGCTGAAATTCGAACTAGACCTAGAATCCAACCTTTTAAGGCTTGCCCAGGAGCTCTATTCAAGAGCTTACGAATTGTCCCCGTCTGTATGCTTTATTAACGAACTACCCGTAAAAAGAGAGGTCGTTGCGGCTGATTTCCGCGACCGTGTAGTCCACCATTTACTCTGCTCCTGGCTGTTTCCAATTTTCGAGAGACAGTTCATTTTTGACTCATACAGTTGCCGCAAGGGTAAAGGAACCCTTTTTGGCATAAATCGTGCCCGTGGATTCTTGCGGGCGGCCAGCAACGACTTTCACAGAGATTGCTGGGCCCTCAAGCTTGATGTAAAAGGTTTCTTTATGAATATCAACAAAGACCTGCTTTACGGGTTTATAATGGATGGCCTTGAACGAGCCAAATGGAGCGGCGTCCCTGATATCGACCTTTGCAAGTATCTTATCAAGAAGATTGTCTATGCAAAACCGCTAGATACGGCTATATTCCGTAGTCCACCCGAAGCCTGGGACAACCTTCCGCACGATAAATCGATGAAATATGCGGGCGACGAAAGAGGTCTACCTATAGGCAATCTTACTTCGCAGCTGTTCGGCAATATCTACATGAATAAACTGGACCATTTCGTCAAAAGAGATCTGAAAATACGCTATTATGGCCGCTACGTTGACGATATGGTCCTGGTCTCAGATGACAAAGAACGGCTGGTCGATGCCATTGACCGTATTCGAAAATTCTTGAAAAAAGAGCTTCTTTTGACCCTTCACCCGCATAAAATACAACTACAGCCAGCCGCCTTCGGTTTTGACTTCCTTGGCGTCCATATATTGCCCTATAGGGTATATCCTGGCACTAGGGTGCTCAAAAACTGCAAAAAGGCCGTTGTCAATCCAGACAACGACCTGGCTAAACAGGAGTCAAGAATCAATAGTTACGAAGGAATGCTTAAGCACTTGAACGGAACCAGTAAAATTCGTAAATTTATAGCCGATTCAAGGAAACCTCAATAACCGTTCAATCGGTTTTGTAATTCAATTAAATTTTGTCTCACGAAAAGCGGTTTTTGTTCTCACGAAAACCGCGCCGTTATACAGGTTCAAAATTGCGGTCTGCATAAACACCGACTTGCGTATAGGCACGTAGCGGTAAACGCCTGGGTAGACAAACATCACGTCAAAAGAAATCACCCAGATTTTCAAAAGCCCC
>Ga0310786_10001600_pt1 | contig 36392 bp, 22 predicted proteins | sample AusTroGonzalo_MG_FD_203881 | JGI IMG/M metagenome (GOLD analysis project Ga0310786, IMG submission 203881) | Bovine rumen microbial communities from tropical cattle in Woodstock, Queensland, Australia - Gonzalo_03 (v2) (version 2) | ecosystem: Host-associated > Mammals > Digestive system >... | reverse complement strand
GCTCATCGCTGCCCGACAGCTACATCGAGTCTATTCAGGAAACATACGAAGGAACGCTGCTGGTTAAGACGGCATCAAACTACTGTATCTACCACCCACGCACAGAGAGCTTTGAGCGCGACATGCGCCAGGTGTTTGCCCGACTGGGTATCAAGGATGTGCCAGAGATTATCTACATAGACCATCACAAGAACTTATGGGGTTATATCGTTGGGCGTGGTGCCATCAGTTATAACATGCAGCAACAGCTGTTCTATGAGTTTCATGAGTCTGACGATTCTTACGGCATCCCTGCTGGTAACGTGTGCTCTATCGGCGAATGTAAGGATGGCGTCATCTTTGTGTATGATGACGGACGCATGGTTTGTCTGGACATCACCCATCAGCAGAACGTGGTATGGAGAAACTACGAGATTGCGAAACGAGGTTTGAGAAAGACCAACTCCCTGCGTGTATTCGCTGACCAGAAAGATAACATCTGGCTCTACGGACAAGGCACGCTGTTCCTGTATCAGAAGAAGACTGACATTTGGGATACCACCATTGGCGATGCCCTGGAGCTGACTGGCGTCAACGTGGACCATGCGGTCTATGCTATGGGTGGCGACCGCAACGGCAATATCTGGTTAGGCACAAACCGCCCCTACCTCATTAAAATGAATGTCAATACCCATGCTATGGAGAACGTGCCAACCATGAGTCTGAACTCCATGCGCTTGGTAGAAAACAACATGGGTATTCGCAGTATATACGTGGATGATACAGACCTGCTGTGGATAGGTACAGCAAAATCGGGCGTGGCCTATATGGGTCAGAACATCTATAAGTTTGAGTACAAGAAGCTGGGCGACATCACGGCCATCGTAGAAGACAGTACTGGCAGAATATGGTATGGTACCAGCGACAAGGGAATCATTGACTTTGAGGGGCAGTTAGCCAGCAAGAAGGTTTCCGCTATGGCATACACAAAAGACGGAAGCCTTTGGGTGGGTTCTCCTCAGAACGGTATTGCACGCATCAAGGATGGAAAGTCGCAAATCTTCTCTGTAGCGAATGACAGTACCCAGCGCTACATGATTGATGACCATATCAATGCGCTGGCTTCTGATAAAGCCGGCAACCTTTGGATTGCTACAGATGGTGGTCTGCAAGTCTTCAATCCGCGTGTTAACCAATTCTCTAACTACACAAAGAAGAATGGTAAGATAAGAGTCAACAATATCACTTCGCTCTACTATACAGCTAACAACAAAATGCTGATAGGAACTGCAGAGGGACTCATCGTCATGAATATCTCTACCGCGGAGATGAGACAATATACAGGTAACTCCACGAACCTCTCGAAATTCACCAACAACTACGTGACGCAGGTTTACGAGGACTCACGCGGACTGATTTGGGTGGGCACGCGAGAAGGTGTGAACATCTGGAATCCTAATACTGACAAGCTGGATTATCTAACTGAGAAGAACGGCCTCTGTAATAATAATATATGTGGTATTGCTGAGGATGCCAGCCATAACGTATGGTTGTCAACAAGTAATGGCGTCAGCAGAGTTGTCATACAAAGGAATCATGAAGACGACACGTACAACTACGGTCTTTATAACTACACCCGTAACGACGGACTGCAGGGCGAAGAGTTTAACATCGGCTCTATCCTGATACGTCGTGATGGAAATGTGGTGATGGGCGGACTGAACGGTATCAACTGGATACGCCCCAAGACGATAGACGAGACAGTCAGTCTGCCACGTGTGATGCTGACCCAATTCTTTATTGGTGAAGAGGAAGTGCTGGTAGGTCATACCTACAACGGCAACGTGCCCCTTACTCAGGCCCTCAACGAGAGTAACCGCATCTACCTGAAGAGCGACCAGAACACCTTTACCATCAAGTTTGCCGCAGGTAACTACAACCAGAGTGAGCGCCTGCAGTTCATGTATGAGATGGAGGGACTGGACAACAACTGGCACGACGGCGATGCCTTGAAACATGGCGTGACGTTTACTGACCTTGCGCCTGGCACCTATAAGCTCCACGTGAAAGCTGTGAGTGCAGAAGGTGCTGTGAGCAATCAGGAACGTGTCATCGAGATTGTGGTAGGACGCCCCTGGTTCCTGCAATGGTGGATGGTGGGTATCTATGCCCTCATACTGATTATCGTTGTCTATATGTGGAAACGCGGTATGGACAGGATACGCCTGCTGTGGAGAAAGAAGAAGGCCATCATCGGCGAACTCATACAGCAGCGTGAAGAGATAAAATCTGCAAGTGATGATCTGCGTCAGCCCATGTCACGCATGACAACCATCATCATGAATCTTTCAGAAAGAGAAAGTACGCTGGAGGAGCGAGAGCAGCTCAACGCCCTTCACTCACAGATGCTGCAGGTCATCACCCGTGTGAGCGATATGCAGACGGTATTGGAGAATCCTGAAGAGAGAGCGAAGAAGAACGTACAGAAGCACTTCGAGATTAATGCTAAGGGTGAGATGAGCTTGCCCGACCTGCTAAGCGAAGAGCTTACCTCTGAGATACGCCCATATCAGGCAGAGCTGCCTACGGCGAAGTTCCGCGTGGTATTCATTGATAACAACTTGGAGTTCGTGAAGTTCATTAAGTCGCACTTGAAGTTCGTTTATGAATTCCATACCTACAATGATATCATGAAGGCTGCTCATGACATTGAGTCGATGATGCCCGACTTGGTCATCTGTAAACAGGATATGCCGAAGATGACGGGTAGCGAACTGTGTAATAACATCAAGATGCACCCCACACTCAATCGTATTAAGTTCGTGCTGATGACTGACATCAAGCTTTCATCGAAAGAGATGATGAGTCAGAATATCACCATGGGTGCTGATGACTATCTGGCAAAGCCATTCAACCTGCAAGAGGCTGTGATGCGCTTCAATAAGTTGCTGGGCGTAGGACCGATAGAAATCAAGTCTGACCTGATTGAGGGTGCTGAGACACGTGAGTTGGAAGGTCGCAACTCTAGTATGACCACGGCTACGGAGACCATGGATCTGACGAACTACAACCCCACTCCTAACGAAGTTGAGGAAGACGAGCTGATGAAATCGCTGGCTGTCGAGGTTATCAAGAAACACGATACACCAGAGTCTGACCAGAAGTTCGCGTTCTTCGAAGGTGAGGACGAGATGCTGGAAAATTACAGTATGTCTGACAATATGGATCAGCAACTGCTGAACAGCATCGAGCAATACGTACAGCAGAACATGAATCGTGGCGCTATCAATCTGGAGGATATGGCAGAGGCTATGGGTATGAGCATGAAGCCTTTCTTCCAAAAGGTACACGAGATTACAGGCAAGACACCTGCTGAGGTGGTACGTGACTTGCGTCTGCGTCATGCATGTATCCTGCTGCAGCGCACCAATATCAACATGAGTGAGTTGGCATCGCACGTAGGATTTGCCACAGGTGAACATTTCATTAACCTCTTTAAGGAGCGCTTTGGCATTACGCCATCAGAATATAGGCTAAAATACCGCAAATGAAGAAGATAAGACATATCATGGTAAGTGCTACTCTTATAGCACTTGCCTTTTTTACGCCCAACCAGTTAAAAGCACAAGATAATCTCACTTCTGATACGCTTATCTATCAACAGTTGATGGCGTATGATGTCAACTTCTCCAATAATAACAGCGTGAGCCTACTCATGTCTGGACAGGAGAAATTCGATGATATGTTTGAAGCCATCAGGCAGGCCAAGCATAGCGTACACCTGGAGTACTTCAACTTCCGCAATGACTCTATCGCCATGCTGCTCTTTGAAGTTCTGAAAGCGAAACGAAAAGAAGGCGTAGAGATACGTGCCATGTTTGATGCCTTTGGTAACGACTCCAACAACCAGCCGCTGCGTAAGCATCACTTGGAGGCTTTACGCAAAGAAGGTATTGACATTATAGAGTTCGACCCTATACGTTTCCCCTGGGTAAATCACATCTGGCCTCGCGACCATAGGAAGATTGTAGTCATTGACGGATGTGTGGCCTATACGGGTGGTATGAACGTGGCCGACTATTATATAAAAGGTACGGAGCAAGTTGGTGCATGGCGTGATATGCATTGCCGTATTGAGGGCGGAGCCGTGAATGACTTGCAACAGATTTTCTGCCGAATATGGAAGAAAGCTACTGGTGAGGACTTGGCTGACTCGGCCCAATATTTCAGAGGTAACGAACAGGCCATGATGGAAGGTCTCAAGCCTGACACCACGGCTACGGCAGGTCATAAACTGGTGGGCATCATCAATCGTGAGCCCCGTACTACGAATGACGTGATGCGTTATTTCTATGTCAACGCCATCAACGATGCTCAGGACTCCATCCATATCATCAATCCTTATTTCACGCTGATTCCCTGTATCAACAAGGCTATCAAGAATGCTATTAAGCGTGGCATCAAGGTAGATATTATGCTCTCTGCCAAGAGTGATATTCCCCTGACCCCTGACTGTGCTTTCTATAATGCCCATAAGCTCATGAAGCGTGGCGCCAACATATGGCTCTATCAGCCGGGCTTCCATCACTCAAAGATTATGATGGTAGATGGACGTTTCTGTACTGTAGGCAGCACCAATCTGGATGCCCGCAGCACAAGATTTGACTACGAAGAAAACGCAGTTATCATTGACAGTTGCACAACACGTGAACTTGATGATATGTTTGAGCGTGACAAGAAGGAAAGCGTTTACCTAACCCCTCAGACGTGGAAGGAGTTTCGCACACCTTGGCAGCGTTTCCGCGGATGGTTCGCCCACCTGTTGCGTCCTTTCCTTTAAGCTGTCACAGCATCCAGCATCATCTGGATTTCACCATCGCTTATCTGATGCTGAGCAAGGATGTCGTGCTCTGACTCCAGAAAGGCTTTCTCTAACTTAGCAACATCATTTTCCTCCATCTCCAAGTAACGGCGGAAAGCCTTGATAGCCTCTGTGATATTACCTGTAAACCACTGGTAATAGCCATAATTCAGGAAAATGTCAGAGAATGGCTGTTCCTGAGTAAGCAGTTGTGTAAAATGTTTCAAGGCTTCCTCATAACGGCCTGCCAACGTGAGCGCCCACGCCAGCACATGTACCACAACCATATCCTGCGGGTATAGATAATTCAGTTTGAAAAGCACTTTCAGAGCCTCTTCACTTTGGCGAAGGTTGACCATACAGATAGCCGCATTCAGCAGATAAGACTTTGATTCAGGACTATCTATCAGCAACTGATTGTAAACAGCCAAAGCTTTATCATAATACGACAATCCGTAAAGTGAACGGGCAAGTCCTACCATGGCCTTCTTATCATTGGGTTTCATCGCCAATGCGATCTCGAACCATGTTCTTTCCATCAGATAATCCCTCTTCTTCTTAAATTGAAGAATATGAGCTCTCAGCATACTGTACTGATAGTCTTCCTCCTTAGGATAGTTGTCTAACAACCTTTCGGCATCAGTAATCTGTTGGCGTTTTATCAGGAATGACACCACTTCCAGGAATCGTTCTTGCAAGGCAGTAGCAGCAAAGAGAGAATGCTGAAAGAACAGATAGTTCTTGCTATTATCAAAGGGGTTACAGAACTCATTACGCATGGGATTCAAGCGGAAGAAACGATAGAGGTCCTGCAGGTACATACGACGCACATAAGCAGGTGTCTTCTGCTCAGAATCATCAACCATTCCGCCAAGTGGCATGGGTGCAGCCTCGCCATTCTCAACCATTCTCACCATCTGTTCTGGCAGACGAGACAGAACCTGGTCAAAGGCCAAGACGAAGGAATACTTATCCCCATCGCAGAATGCGCCCATCTTCATCATGGTATGCAGGAATTTACGTCCCTTCTCATTATTCCATATCGCGCTAATGGCAGGATGATTGGCATAGAACGGCATCAACCAGTTAGACAGCTCATTAAAGAAAGGAAAACGCTTCATCTGCGAAAAGCCAGAGAAGTAGATATCCGAGCCCTGCTTCTGCATGTTGGCCATGCGCGTCACGCTCTGTTCCATCTTCTCCATGTCAAGCTCAGCAGCTTCTGGATGAAGGATATCCTCCAGCGTATCTTCATCCATCTCGACCAGTCCTTTCTGAGTCATCTTGATGCGCCCGTTATTCATGATGTCAGGCATAATCTCATCGTGAATCTTGCGCTGGTCGTTCTCTGTGTTCTTACAGAAGAACAACTGCATCTGAAGTTCTGTGAGTTCCTGACATGCAGTCTCATCAGCACACACCTCAATAAGGGCCTGTTGCATCTCTGGATAAAGTGCCTTTTTATCATTATCAATAGTCAGAGCCCAGCCCACCAAAGCACGCTGCTTAACACGCATATCAGTAGATTTGCGATACACATTCAAGAGCGACAGCATCTTGTTCACATCAAAGACTTTCAGAGCCGATAATGTGATAGCACTTACCAATAGCTGTTGGTCATTAGAATCGATGGTGGGAGAAGTCAATATGTCAACATACTGACCAGCAACACTCTCACTCCACATCGAGGAAGTCAGGATATAATCATAAAAGGCACTCATGAATTCCTGGTGCTTCGCATAGAGCTCATCTTTCTTGACCTTCCTGACATGCTCTGGGTCTAAATCCAGCATAGCCAAGTCGCTAACAAACTCCTCAAGCTTGTTTCTCGCATCAGTAAGCCCCCACTCCATACTGTTCTTTCGTGGACGCTGATAGACATACGACCAGAAACTGTTAGAACGGTATAGCTGAGTGGTCTTCAAATCCATAGTGAGCATGTACAGCCTATGGAGCAACTGGTTATAAACCTGCTCGCGCTCAGGATCCTTAGCTCCACGCTTCCAGTATTCAGCCATCAGTTCATAATCAACCTTTATGGCTGACAGTTTATCCAAGCCCGTGAGTTGGGGATAAGTCAACAAATAATTCTCAAGCTCTTTGATACCTGCCTGCAACTTACGCCTGCAGAGATGCTCTACAACCCTGTCGAAGGAATCCATTTCGCGCATAACTCCCTATACCTTATTATTTATTAAGCCATGATGCAGCCTTACTGATATCTTCTGGTCTAGGCTGACGCACACCATGAAAATGCAAGTCGGCAGGCAACGAGTCAGCCACGCCGTCCTTTAATCCGCACTTACGGCTTAACAATTTACTATAGTATCTTACACCACGACTATTAATCGTGTCGCATGCTTCACTATATGCCTTCAGCATACCTTCTGTCAGACGATGACGAAGGGTATCAGCCTGAGAAGCCTCACTAGCCACCAGCACGCCCATGCAGACATTATTCCATTGTGTATCATAGAGCAATTCGGCCCCCATCTGTCGGGCAACTGTAGCCTGAGGTTCTGGCAGGAACATAGCATCCATCGTTTCTGTCTCCAACATCTGCAGACGCACGCTGAGGTCATTAACCTGAATGCGGAACACATGTTCATCTGTTACAGAGGCACTATCTACCAACACATCAGCAAGCATAGCTGTAGCCGAATAGCGTGTCATGGCTATCATCTTGTTCTCCAGTTGCTTCAGTCGCTTGATTTTCGCATGTTTACCAGCCAGCAACTGCCATTGTAAATCCGTAGCAGTCAGGCAACGCAGAGACATGCCTTGACTCTTCATACGCTCAACACGCACAAGGTCGGTTACCATAGCATCTACCCATCCGCTCTTAATAGCGGTATCACAATCCATCTGAGCCTGATATGGATAAAGACTCACGCTAACGCCCTGACGCTCGAACATACCCTCCTCTTCTGCTACAAACAATGGCAGACAGTCAATGGTTGGCATGACAGCAACACGAAGCGCAGCAGAATCAGCCTTCCATGCGTCAAGAGCATCTTCTGTTTTCTTGGTCTCATCACCACCGTTACCACAAGCTGTCATGCAAAGCACAGCCGTGGCAAGCGTAAAAAATAGCTTCATTCTATTCATTGTGGTGCAAAAGTACAAATTTCTTTTGTAACTGCGAAATCATTCATCAATTACAAGAGTTAATAAAGTAAAAAGACTTGTTGGATGACCTTGAAATTAGTACCTTTGCAAGAGAATCGTCAAAGTAATATCAGAATGGCAAAGGACAAGACAGCATACGTTTGCGAAAACTGTGGACAAGAATCTGCAAAATGGATTGGAAAATGTCCATCGTGCGGCCAATGGAACACGTTTAAGGAAATCAAGATAAGCAATGACAGCGTACGACAGACGGCCACATCGGCTGCTGCGAAGGCTGGTCATGTATTACGTACCAACCGTGCAATGAAGCTCAGCGAGATTAGCAGTCACGATGAGAAACGCATTGACATGGGCGACGGCGAGCTAAACCGCGTCCTTGGCGGAGGCCTTGTTCCTGGCAGTATCGTTCTTTTAGGTGGAGAGCCTGGCATTGGAAAATCGACCTTGTCACTTCAAACCATGCTCGGCTTAACAGACAAGCGCATCCTTTATGTCAGCGGTGAGGAAAGCGCCCATCAGCTGAAGATGCGTGCAGAGCGTATCTTGAATGGCCGTCCTTGTCCTGAGGACTTCATGATTCTGTGCGAGAATGCGCTGGAGCATATCTTTGAGCATATCAAAGAAGAGAAGCCCGATATGGTCGTGGTTGACTCTATCCAGACTATTGCGACGGAAGATGTAGAATCGAGTGCCGGCTCTGTGGCTCAGGTTCGTGAGTGTGCGTCAGCCCTATTGCGATTTGCCAAGACAAGTGGCGTACCTGTGATTCTGATTGGTCACATCACTAAAGAAGGCACGCTGGCTGGTCCGAAGATACTTGAACATATCGTGGATACCGTCATTCAGTTTGAAGGCGACCAGCATTATATGTATCGTATTCTGAGAAGCATCAAGAATCGCTTTGGAAGTACGTCTGAACTAGGTATTTACGAGATGCTGCAGAACGGACTCCGACAGGTGAGCAACCCTTCGGAACTGCTTCTGACACAAGACCATGAAGGCCTTTCAGGTATTGCCATTTCAAGTGCCATTGAAGGTGTACGCCCATTCCTATTGGAGACGCAGGCTCTTGTCTCTTCTGCTGCTTACGGAACCCCTCAGCGCTCAGCCACAGGATTCGACCAGCGAAGACTGAACATGCTGCTGGCTGTACTGGAAAAGCGCGTAGGCTTCAAACTGATGCAGAAGGATGTGTTTGTGAATATTGCTGGCGGACTGAGGGTTACTGACTTGGCCATGGACCTCTCTGTCATCGCGGCTGTTCTGTCTTCAAATGTTGATACCCCTATTGAAGCTGGCTGGTGTATGGCTGGCGAAGTTGGCCTGAGTGGTGAGGTTCGTCCTATCAATCGTATTGACCAGCGTATAGCCGAGGCCGAGAAGTTGGGATTCCAGCATATCATCATACCTCGCCATAACATGCAAGGTCTCAACACGAAGAAATACAAAATTGAGATTCATCCTGTCAGAAAGGTAGAAGAGGCGCTACGTGCCCTCTTTGGCTAAGCCCTTTCTTCCACTCTTTTTTTCAACGACTCTCGCGATATTCCGCGGGGGTCTGCTTATACTGATGGAAGAATGTGCCTATCAGATAGTTTGGCGTATAGAAGCAGCACTCATTGGCAATTTGCTCTATACTCTTATTCGTCGATGTCAGCATCTCGGCAGCCTGTTTCAGACGAAATACACGTGCCAAATCACGAGGATTCTTATAGATATTCGCCATCATCAGTTCATAGAAAGAAACCACATCCATTTCTGCCACAATACTTAGCTGAGCCATTGTCAGCTCACCCTTCATGTGATCCTGTACATAAGGAAGAATACGCATCATGACGTCTATAAATTCTGGCGTCAACTGAGTCTCTGCATTCTCACTATCATGACGGAAATCTTCCTGCAAAGGTGACATCGTCTCGCTGGTACGTGAGCTACAACGCTCAACAAACTGGCGTATCTTGCGTATGATGTTTCCCTCGCCATGGTTTCTGCGTATACGCATCCTTTCGTTATGCATATAGAAGCCAAAGTTGACCACCATGAAAATCAATGCGGCAATACACAGAACCCATAAAATACCTGTAGTCTGCCACCAAGGCTGATTCACGATAATAGTCCAAGTAAAGGGATCTCCCGTCCACTGGTCAGGATACATAGAAGCCTGAAGTTCCAACTCATAAGTACCAGGTTCCAACTTCATCAAAGGCACATGCAACATACCCTTTGAGTCCACGCGTCCACCACTATTAAAGTAAGAATACAATACCCATTCTTCATAGCCCTTGACGCCTTTCATACGAACCCTGTAATAAGTCTGCAACGGACGATAGTAGTTCAATGAAGAGAACGTCAGCGATACAGACGAGTGCTCACTACTCAGGATAATCTCTCTGGCACGCGACAAAGCCCTGTCAATCACTATATGATTATTAATCAGCACATCAGGTTCAATGTTGTTACCATTAACCATCAGACGTATCAACTTGGGGAAAAGCTTATAGGGATGCGGCGTGTTCACCTCTTTGAAATCATCAGGATTAAACACGATGAAATGATCGATGGCCTGCATCACTATTCTACCATCGTCCAGGAGCTTTCCTTTGCAATTAACAAATGATTCGCTGGGCACACCGTCAACAACACTAAAACTATTGATAAAGTCAGCATCGCCGCCCTTGAAGCTCACAAATGTAATACCGTTTGATGTAGCAGCCCATATATTATGGTCCTTATCCTCTACCACCGTGTGGACCACATTATTATATAAGCCATTTCTCTTTGAGAAAACGATGGGCTCTGACTGAGGTGTTTTATAGAGGAAAAGGCCTGTTGTCGTACCTATCCACGACCAGCCTCTGCTATCCATAAACATACAGTTGGCACGTTGTCCGTTAAACTCCGTGATATTCTGCTCCATCTCACTCAGCAGATCTGTATAATACTTAGCCTCTGGCGTATCCAGGTTATACGTCTGGAATGACAATTTTGCTGGACGCGAATAGAGCACGCCACGATTCTCTGTGCCAATCCACATACCATCTTGACGGTCAAAGGCTATCATATTACAGTCAGTCTTTACACGGTGGCCGTTAGAAAGCAGGAATTCCGTTATCCATTCTAGCGAATCCTTCTTGATATCATAAATACCAAATCCCTGTTCAGAAGGCAGATAAATACAATCCTTATGAAGTGAGAGATGATTGACATGATATGGGAAAGTCTGAATAACCGTCCATTTCAACCTTTTCACGTCGAAATGCAGGAATGCCGACTCTTTTTCGCCATTTCGTACCTGATAATAGCCATTTTCATATCGCAAAATAGCCGATGTACGGTTAAATCGCTGAGCAGTATCCCAGTCGTAGGCACGCGTACGATGAACTATTTTTCCTGTTTTAAGGTCTTGCCCAACTTCTGCACCCGTCTCATAGAATGTCAGCAGCAAATCGTCAAATACATCCAAATCCTGCAAGTTCTCATCACGCAGCACCGTATAGGTTTGTTTGTTCTCAACGCCAAAAAGCCCTTTTTCCGTCAGGAACCACACATTTCCCAGCGAATCTACAAACAAGTCCTGCAGAGGTTCCGTACATCCCATTCCCTTAATAACACTATCCACATCTGCCACGAATTCCTCCATGAGCAGATCCACACAAGTCACAGAATGGGTGTTCTTCAACCAAATATGATGCTTACGGTCAAAGCTTAATTGGTAATTTCCAGAATAACGGGGTAACAGATACTGATAATCCTGACGGGTACCTATATGCGTAAAACTGGCACCATTATAGAAGTTCAGATTACCCAGCGTGGATATGATCATACGACCAGTCCTTGTACATACCAATACCTGAGCGCTGTTATCTGCCAATTCGTTAGAGGCATTAATAACCTGAAAAGTCCTTCCTTCGAAGGCCTCTATATTCAAGCTATTTAGCAGCAGCATTAGTACGGTAAAGACTCTCAGTATTGATTTCATATCGTTATAGCCGATTAATCACGGCTACAAAGTTAACGAAAAAAAAGAAATTCCCAAATTATTTTGAAGGAAAAAATAAAAAAAAGAAACATTTAGTCTAAAATGACCAAATGTTTCCTCTGTTTTGCTTTGTCGAGGTGACAGGACTCGAACCTGCGACAGCCTGGTCCCAAACCAGGAACGCTACCAACTGCGCTACACCTCGTTTTTGCGGGTGCAAAGGTACACAATTTTTGTGACCCTTGCAAATTTTTCCGCAATTATTTTATAATTCCTTGCTCAACAAAGATTTTTTTCAGTGCTACGACAGAGCGTTCCACCTGTTCTTCGGTGTGAGTAGCCATCAAAGCATAGCGCACCAAAGTATCCTGTGGAGCACATGCAGGAGGTATAACTGGATTGATAAATACACCTGCATTGAAGGCCAAAGCCGTTACCAGGAATGTCTTGTCAGTATCTCTTACATAAAGAGGAATGATAGGGCTCTCAGTATCGCCAATCTCAAATCCCTCCTCACGGAAGCGTCTCAAAGCATAGCGCGTTACCTTCCACAGTTTCTCAATACGCTCTGGCTCCTGCTGAATGATGTGCAGTGCCTCCATAGCGGCAGCTGTAGCAGCGGGAGTGTTTGAAGCTGAGAAGATGTAGGTACGACAGGTGTGACGCAGCCAGTTGATAGTATCAGAATCAGCAGCGATAAAGCCACCAATTGAAGCCAGTGACTTAGAGAATGTACCCATGATAAGGTCAACCTCATCAGTCAGTCCGAAGTGGTCACAAACACCACGTCCCTGCTTACCAAACACGCCGATACCATGAGCCTCGTCCACCATGATAGAGCAGTTATACTTATGCTTCAGCTTTACAATCTCAGGCAGTTTACAGAGGTCACCCTCCATTGAGAACACGCCATCTACAACGATCAGCTTGATAGCCTCAGCGGGAAGTTTCTGAAGCACGCGCTCCAAATCCTCCATATCATTGTGCTTGTAATGAAGCTGCTTGGCAAAAGCCAGACGACGACCATCAACGATAGAAGCGTGGTCACGATCATCACAAATCACGAAATCATCCTTTCCAAGCAATGCGGGGATTACACCCTGATTCACTGAGAAGCCAGTGCTGAAGCACAGACAGTCATCCTTGTGGATAAACTCTGCAATTTCCTTTTCTAATTGAACGTGCAAGTCCAACGTACCATTCAGGAAACGGCTTCCTGCACAGCCAGAACCATATTTATCAAGCGCAGCCTTAGCCTTATCAATAATACGCTGATCGCCTGTGAGGCCTGTATATGCATTTGAGCCAAACATCAGAACATGATGGCCACCCATCTCTACTTCTGTTCCTTGTTTGCCCTCAATAGCACGGAAATAAGGGTAAATTCCCTTAGCCATTGCTTCCTGAGGAATACGATACGACTGGTATCTTTCTTGTAGTTGTCCCATATCTTTTGTTAGGTTTCACTTTTATTTGGGGTGCAAAGTTACACAAAATTCTTCAATTCGTGCACATTTTCCTAATAAAAGTTTGTTTTTTTCTTTTTTCTATCTTTTTTGCAAGTCTTTTTCGTTCAAAATATGTAATTTTGCACTATGCATAATCAGAAAAAGACCATTACTTTCATCATCAATCCCATTTCGGGAACCAAGTCGAAGGAGGCCCTACCCTCGCTCGTCAGTCAGCATATTGACAGCAATCTTTATGACTGTGAAATCATCAAGACACAATATGCGGGTCATGCAGCCGAGATTGCCAAGCAGTGTGCAGCTGACCATAAGGATATCTGTGTAGCAGTGGGTGGCGACGGCACCGTCAATGAAGTGGCGCGCTCATTGGCTCATAGTGATACGGCACTGGGCATCATTCCCTGCGGCTCTGGTAACGGTCTGGCGCGTCACCTTTGTCTTCCTATGGACATGAAGCAGGCTCTAGATATTATAAATATAGGTAAGACTGATCATTTTGACTATGGCGTCATAAACGACCAACCCTTCTTCTGTACCTGCGGCATGGGCTTCGATGCCTATGTGTCGTTGAAATTTGCCGAGTCAGGCAAACGCGGACTTGCCACCTATGTGGAAAATGTATTGAAAGAAGGACTTACCTACAAGCCCGACACCTATATTATTACAGATGAGACGGGCGAGCATCAGTACAAAGCCTTCCTCGTGGCCTGTGCCAATGCCTCGCAATATGGCAACAATGCCTATATCGCACCTGAAGCCTCTATGCAAGACGGTCTGCTTGATGTTATCATCATGGAGCCCTTCAATATCATTGAGGCAGCAAAAGTTGGCTTTGACCTCTTTGCGAAGACGCTGAAGAACAATAATCATATTCAGACATTCCAAGCCCGCAGCATCCATATCAGTCGTAATGAGCCTGGTGCCGTACATTTCGATGGCGACCCAACAAAGATGGGAAAAGAAATTGACGTGCGCATAGAGCCCTTAGGACTCAAAGCCATCATTAACCCCCATCATACTCAGGATGAGGCAAAGGCTGGAAAAGTCATGAATAATATCAGTAAGACCATCGACAAAATCCTTGTTGGATAGTAGTTATTTAATGTACGCGAACCTATTTTAATATATCCATCATGGAAATCTTCATCGTCATAGCTATCATCATCGCCTCTGTTTCCTATGCCGTCAGACGCATTCGGCACACCATAAAAGCCAAAAATTGCCCGTGCAACGACTGTCCTGGCTGTGTTTTAAAGGACCAGATGCAGAAAAAAGGCGTAAATACTTGCTGTGAGAAGAAAAAAATTACATAAAAATTTTGCCAGATAAAAAAAAATGGCTACCTTTGCATCCGCAAATCGGGCAATGATGCTTACATCGCTATCATACAAGCCAACTTGGTGCCTTGGATGAGTGGCTTAGTCAACGGTCTGCAAAACCGTCTACGGCGGTTCGAATCCGCCAGGCACCTCTTTAGTAAACTCGGAAACTCAACAAAGGGCTTTCGAGTTTCTTTTTTTACCCAAAGATTTCCTATATATTATACATTATCACGCAAAGATCCAAAATTATCACTTTTACAAAAAAAATAGTCGATTTTTCTGAACTTTTCCGTTAAAAATACGTATCTTTGCAGACGAATATATACAAGAAACACGTAAATCCCCAAAAGATGGTCAAAGACCCACACAAAAACGACTGGAAATTCGGTGAAATAGTAACCTTGCCGAGGGAAAAGAAAACACTGAAAAAGAGTGGTTCAAATACTTATGAGCAGCTCATTGAATCGCGTTATGTCTGCATACGCGAAGCCACTGAAGAACAGCGCGGTATCCTTGCAAAAGTTCTCGGAGAATACAAGCCTGAACGCATTATGATGGTTAACAGACAGCCATTTAGCAAAGATGGTCACGAGAATCTTTTCTATGGTGTGAATTACTTCAGCTATCCTTTTCCTGCCAAGAAAGACGTGATAGAAGCACTTGACATCATACGCAATGATCAGAGCCTTATTCAGCAGTTCAAAAAACTCTCAGTACATCTTAATCTGCAAGCTAAATTCTGGGTAAGCGAAACTGCAAGTCGCCTGCTTGTCATGAAGAAACCACTCTGTTACGATGCCTCATCTGACGAACTTTGCACTGCCTCAAACGATGATGCCCCTTATCGCCTGACGCTAGCCTTTTTCCACAACGGGGAATTATACTGGTAAAAAACTTTCTTCATTCTTCCACCAGCCTCTAATAAAAAAGATAGCGATTTCTACGTTTGAAAGATAGGATTGTTTTCCTGTGCAGGAAACAGCGTTTTCCTTCGAGGAAAACATCGTTTTCCGCCCTAGAAAACGCGGTTTTAAAGCATTTTGAACATCAAGATGCATGGAGGAAGACAGAAAAGATACGAATCTGAATGTACGAATAAGAGAAGGGCACCCAAAAGAATTGGATGCCCTTTGATATTAGAATAAGTAGTCGTTTACAACTTGAAGACCACAGCGCCACGAGCAGGCAGAGAAACGGGAACCTGCTGATCGCGCATCAAGACAAGTGAGGCCTTCTGACCTGAGAGCAAGTCCGTAGCCTTGTAAGCCTTTTCCTGAATCTCAAGATAATTGAAGGCGTGATCAGGAATCGTGAGATTCATCGTGAGGGGAACGTCATCGAAATTAGCCACCACAAGAAGCATCTCCTTACCCGCCTTGCGAATGAAAGCATACTGACGATAGTACTGCTGATTAGCATACATCACATCAAACATCTGACCCGCAGAAACAGCCTTCTCCGTACGGGCAATATTCAGCACCTTTTGATACGTAGCAGTAAGGTCTGACTGACGGGAAGTGAGCGACCAGTAATCGAAAATCGTGGTGCGTCCGTCACAACCGCTGAAGCCCTCTTCATCCATACCACGCTCGCCCCACTCCTGTCCGAAATAGAGCATAAAGGGATTCTTCTGCATCAGGGCATTCACCACCAAAGCAGGAACGGCCTTTTCTCCTGAGCCTGCAAAGAAATCACTGGCAATACGCTGCTCATCGTGATTCTCAAGGAAATAAAGCATGTGGTCGCGAATATCATCAGTCTGCTGCCAAGCCCAAGTGACGGCATCGGTATTACGACGATGGCAAATCACATCACGCATCGCATCATACATGCCCACCTTATCATAAAGGTAGTCGAAACCACAGGCGATATAATGGCGATACTCGTTGGGATTATAAACCTCGCCAATGAAGCGGATATCAGGATACTGCTCACGCACACGAGCCGTAGCCCAAGCCCAGAAAGCAGCAGGTACCATCTCAGCCATATCGCAACGGAAAGCGTCAACGCCCTTGCCTGCCCAGAAGAGTAGAATGTCGAGCATCTTCTGCCAAGTATTAGGGATAGGGTCGAAATGACCCACACCACCAGCATAGTAATCTACACCGTAATTGAGCTTCACCGTCTCGTACCAGTCGTTCATGCCTGGCGCATTATGGAAACAGTCATTACCAGTAGCCTTGGCAGGCATCTCGGTATAGGGTTCCTTCTCGCCATGATAGAGGTCGAAATAAGGCATGAAGGCCTGACCAGGGCAGTAGTAGAAATTATTGTGCACGGGGTCGAAGCCATTGCTGGGGTTATCGTCCTCGCCAAGGTCACGCACGCCTGCTGGTTTGCAGATGCTATGGTACTGACGCGCCACGTGGTTGGGCACGAAGTCGATAATCATCTTCAGACCGGCACGATGGGTGCGGCTGACGAGCTTTTCAAATTCCTCCATGCGCTTCTCTACATCGACAGCCAGATCGGGGTCCACATCATAATAGTCGGTAATGGCGTAAGGCGAGCCAGCCCTACCCTTCACCACCGCAGAATGCTGACGGGGAATGCCGTAGCGGGTGTAGTCGCTCATCGTGGCATGACGGATGACGCCTGTGTACCATACATGCGAGACGCCCATCTCGCGAATCTGCTTGAGGACAGAGGGTGTGAAATCGTTGAACTTTCCGCAACCGTTTTCCTCGATAGTACCAAAAGGTTTACGCGTCTGACAGCGGTTGCCATACAGACGCGTAAAAATCTGGTAAATAATAATTTTAGAACCTTTCATTATTTATTATTTAGCTTACTCAATACCGTGAGCACTGACTTCCTTATTGATCTTGGCAATCATGCCCTGCAGCGCCTTACCAGGACCACACTCTGTGAAGTCGTCGGCACCGTCGGCAATCATATTCTGCACACACTGTGTCCAACGTACAGAAGAGGTGAGCTGAGCAATGAGGTTCTGCTTGATTTCAGCAGGCTCAGTGTGGGGTTTACCATCTACGTTCTGATAAATGGGGCACTTAGGAGTCTGGAACTCGGTCTTCTCGATTGCAGCCTGGAGCTCGTCCTTAGCGGGCTGCATCAGGGGGCTGTGGAAAGCACCACCCACCTTCAGGGGCAGAGCGCGCTTAGCACCAGCAGCCTTCAACTGCTCGCAAGCCTCGTTGATAGCATCTACGTTACCAGAGATAACCAGCTGACCTGGGTTGTTGTAGTTAGCACAAACCACGATGTTACCCTCGCGGTTGATACCAGCGCAGATTTCCTCAACCTTCTCGTCGGGCAGACCGATGATAGCAGCCATTGTAGAAGGAGCAGCCTCGCAAGCCTTCTGCATAGCCATTGCACGAGCGTAAACCAGCTTCAATCCATCCTCGAAAGAGAGAGCACCAGCAGCTACCAGAGCAGAGAACTCACCCAGAGAGTGACCAGCTGTCATAGCGGGCTGGAAAGCGTCGCCCATGCAGATAGCAGAGATAACAGAGTGAAGGAATACGGCAGGCTGAGTGACCTTGGTCTGCTTCAGGTCGTCGTCCGTACCCTCGAACATAATATCTGTGATTCTGTAGCCCAGAATCTCGTTAGCTTTCTCAAAAAGTTCCTTTGCTGTTGCGTTGTTGTCGTAGAGGTCCTTACCCATTCCTACGAACTGTGCTCCCTGTCCAGGGAAAACAAATGCTTTCATTTCTTTCTACTTAATTTATTGATGAATAAATGTTTGCGGCTGCAAAATTACTAATAAAATATTGAAAAACACTAAAGCGGCAGCAAATTTTTCACTCTTCACTCTTCACTCTTCACTTTTTTTTGTACCTTTGCAACCTGAATAAAACAATTCAGCCATCTATGGACAAACATAATTTCGTCACCATTGCCAATCTCACTCGTGAGAAAATTCTCTACATGATTGAGATGGCACAGGAGTTTGAAAAATATCCCAACCGAGAATTGCTCAAAGGCAAAGTGGTTGCAACCCTGTTCTTTGAGCCCAGTACCAGAACCCGCCTTTCTTTCGAGACCGCAGCCAACAGACTTGGCGCACGCGTCATAGGCTTTGCCGACCCCAAGGTGACCAGTGGCACCAAGGGCGAGACGCTGAAAGACACCATCCTGATGGTCTCAAACTATGCCGACGTCATCGTGATGCGTCATCATATTGAGGGTGCTGCGCAGTATGCATCAGAGGTGGCTCCCGTGCCCATCGTGAATGCTGGCGACGGTGCCCATCAGCATCCCTCACAGTGTATGCTCGACCTCTACTCTATCTACAAGACGCAGGGCACGCTGGAGAACTTGAACATCTACTTGGTGGGCGATTTGAAATACGGACGCACCGTGCATTCACTCATCATGGCCATGCGCCACTTTAACCCCACATTCCATTTCGTGGCACCTAAGGAGCTGGCTATGCCCAAGGAGTACAAGCTTTACTGCGAGGAGCACGGCATCAAGTATCAGGAGCACACGGCATTTAACGATAAGGTGATAGCCGATGCCGACATTCTTTATATGACGCGCGTGCAAAAGGAGCGCTTCTCGGACCTCATGGAATATGAGCGCGTGAAGAACGTGTATGTGCTAAACAACGACCTGCTGAAGAATGCGAAGCCCAACATGAAGATTCTGCACCCGCTGCCACGCGTGAACGAGATTGCCTATGAAGTGGACGATAACCCACACGCCTACTATATTCAGCAGGCTGGCAACGGACTCTTTGCTCGCGAGGCCATCTTCTGTGATGTGCTGGGTATCACCCTTGACGAAGTTAAAAACGATAAAACAATCATACGATGAATAAGAAGGAACGCTTGGTTGCCGCCATCGAAAACGGCACTGTGATTGACCATATCCCAACCGACAAGACTTACCAGGTGGCCAGCTTGCTGGGACTGTTTACACTAAAGACACCTGTTACCATCGGCTTTAACTATCCCTCGAAGAAGGTGGGCTCGAAAGGCATCATCAAGGTAAGCGATAAGTTTTTTACCGATGACGAGGTATCACGCCTTTCTGTTGTTGCACCTAACGTGATACTGAGCATCATCCGCGACTACGAGGTGGTTGAGAAGAAACCCGTGGTGACGCCTTCTGAGATAAAGGGTATCGTGAAATGCAACAACCCCAAGTGCATTACCAACAACGAACCCATGCAGACGTATTTCCACGTGCAGGATGGCATACTGACGTGCCACTACTGCGAAAAGGAACAGGACATCAACAAAGTGGAGTTGGTATAATAGAAAAGGACATAAAAAGAAGTGGAGCTAGTGTAAAAGCCAGCCCCACTTTTTTTATTTCTTCGTTGAAGAAGTTTTCTTGGTAGTAGAAGTCTTCTTCGTTGTCTTTGTAGTCTTCGTGGTTGTCTTCGTTGTAGTTGTCTTTGGCGTGTAATACTTCAAGGCCTCGGGCATCCACTTCTGAATATCGCTGATACGCGTCTCGTCAGAGGGGTGATCACTGAAGAGGCCGCCGCTGCCACTACTCTGGGCTGCCATACGCTGCCAGAAAGAGATAGCCACCTGAGGATCATAGCCTGCCATTGCTGCAAAGACCAGTCCCATGTGATCGGCCTCACTCTCTTGTTTGCGAGAGAAGCCAGAGGTCCACAAAGCGCCACCCAACTGCTGACCTAACGAGAGGAGAGCCTGCGTCTTCTCGCTGACACCAGCGCCCTGAACCACTGCGCCAAGGATAGCTGTGCCATACTGGTTCTTATACTCATTGCTGAGACGCTCGGCTGAATGTTTGGCTACAGCATGAGCAATCTCATGACCCAAGACAATAGCCAGCGAAGCCTCGTCCTGAGTAACAGGCAGCAAGCCTTCATAGACCACAATCTTACCTCCAGGCATACACCAGGCATTCACCTCCTTATCCTGCACGAGGTTAAACTCCCATGAATAGTTCTGCGTCTCGGCACTCAGTCCGTTGCTGTTAAGATACGAGGTCACAGCATTAGCCAGATTCTGACCTACGCGCTTCACCATTGCCGTGTTCGTAGCATTTGTAGAGGCCTTAGCACTCTGCATATACTGCGAATACTGCTGACTTGAGAGGCTCAGCACCTCGCCATCGCTAACCAATAAAGTCTGCTTACGACCCGTAATGGGTACAGTAGAAGTGGTGCCGCAACTTACAAGAATAGTTGCCACCAGCGACATTAATACAATTCTAATTGCTTTCATATTATTTAGGTTATTAACTTCAGGCGGCAAAGGTACGAAAAATAATTGAAAGAGGAAATTTGTTGCTATATTTTTTCCCCTTTTATTTGCAAGTATCACTCATTTTATGTAATTTTGCAAATTCATAGAAAAGATAGTAGTTGTTATGGCACAGAAGAACAATCACCTTGTAATCATGGCAGGTGGCGTGGGAAGCCGTTTTTGGCCGATGAGCACCGCAGAAAAACCCAAGCAGTTTATCGATGTGCTGGGAGTTGGAAAAACATTGTTACAACTCACAGTGGAGCGTTTTGGGAAACTGGTTAAGCCGGAGAACATCTGGGTAGTTACTAATCAGAAATATGTAGATATCGTACGCGAGCAATTGCCTGACATTCCTTCAGGAAACATTTTGTGTGAGCCCTGTCGCAGAAACACGGCACCATGCATAGCTTACGTATCATGGCGCATCAAGTCGAAAGACCCCAAAGCCAACATCGTAGTAACGCCAAGTGACCATATCGTGGTGAACGTGCAGGAGTTTCAGCGCGTTATCAAGGACTGCATGAACTTTACTGCCGAGAGCGATGCTATCGTGACACTGGGTATGAAGCCCACACGACCAGAGACAGGCTATGGCTATATTCAGGCAGACCTGTCGGCCTCATCACTAAGGAACAAGGAGATTTTCCGCGTGGACTCTTTCCGCGAGAAGCCCGATTTGAAAACTGCTGAACAGTATATCAAGAAGAACTACTACTTCTGGAATGCAGGTATCTTCATGTGGAACGTATCAACCATTGTGAATGCTTTCCGCATCTACCAGCCCAAGATGAACAAGATATTCGAGCAGATGCTGCCCATCTATGGCACACCACAGGAACAGGAGATGATTAATGAGAAGTTCCCCCAGTGCGAGAATATCAGCGTAGACTATGCCATCATGGAGAAGGCTGAGGAAATCTTTGTATGTCCTGCAGACTTCGGATGGAGCGATCTGGGCACATGGGGCTCACTGCAAACACAGTCGAAGCGCGATATCTACGGAAATGCCTGCATCGGCGAGAATATCAACGTCTTTGACACTCACAACTGCATGATTCACACCACTCAGGAGAAGAAGGTTGTGGTACAGGGACTGGACGGCTATATTGTAGCTGAAAACGACGATACGCTGCTGATTTGCAAACTCTCAGAGGAACAGCGCATCAAACAATTTAACGGAGAGAACTAATTAAGAATGAAGAATATTGCTTTAATAACAGGTATCACAGGACAAGACGGTTCGTATCTGGCAGAATTCCTGCTGGAGAAAGGCTATGAAGTACACGGCACCATCCGCCGCAGTTCTGTTGACTACCGTGAACGCATAGCACATCTGGAGGGTAAGCCTAATTTTCATCTGCACTATGCCGACCTGGGCGACTCAATGAGTATTCTAGGCGTGATTGGAAAGGTGAAACCTACAGAGATTTATAATCTGGCAGCACAGAGCCACGTACAGGTGTCATTCGATTCACCTGAGTTCACTGCCGACGTGGATGCCGTTGGTGTGCTCCGTATTCTGGAAGCTGTACGCCAACTGGGACTGAAAGACCAGTGTCGCATCTATCAGGCCTCAACATCTGAGCTTTACGGCAAGGTAGAAGAGGTGCCCCAAAATGAGGATACGCCCTTCCACCCCTACTCGCCCTATGCCGTAGCCAAGCAATACGGTTTCTGGATTGTGAAGGAATACCGCGAGGCTTATGATATGTACTGCTGCTCAGGTATTCTCTTTAATCATGAGAGTGAGCGCAGAGGTGAGACCTTTGTTACACGTAAGATTACGCTGGCAGCTGCACGTATCAAGCAGGGCAAACAGGATAAGCTCTATCTGGGTAACCTCGGCTCACTGCGCGACTGGGGCTATGCCAAGGATTACGTAGAGTGTATGTGGCTCATTCTGCAGCAGGAAAAGCCAGAGGACTTCGTGATTGCCACTGGTGTGCAACACTCTGTGCGTGAGTTCTGCTACTATGCCTTCAAGCACGTTGGTATAGAACTGGAGTTCGTTGGCGAAGGTGCTGACGAGAAAGGTATCGATAAAGCCACTGGTAAGGTGCTCATCGAGGTCAGTCCTGACTTCTATCGTCCTACTGACGTTGTGAACCTATGGGGTGACCCCTCTAAGGCAAAGGCAAAACTTGGATGGAATCCCAACAAGACTTCGTTTGAGGAACTGGTGAAGATTATGGTGGACAGCGATATGGCTAAGGTTGCTGCCGATGGTGCTGCTGCTAAGGTACGCACCAACTTGGAAGAGTATCTTGAAAAAGGTATCGTGAAATAAGAGAACACGAACATCACAAATCATGTTAGATAAAAACGCTAAAATATATGTAGCGGGGCATCATGGACTTGTGGGCTCCGCTATTTGGAATAACCTCCTTTCTAGGGGTTACAAGAATCTGGTGGGTCGCAGTCATAAGGAACTGGACCTGACTGACCAACTAGCTGTACGGAAATTCTTTGATGAAGAAAAACCTGATGCAGTGGTGCTGGCTGCAGCTTTTGTGGGTGGCATCATGGCAAACAGCCTGTATCGCGCCGACTTCATCATGCAAAACATGATGATGCAGTGTAACGTCATTGGCGAAGCTTACCGTCACGGTGTTCAGCGCCTGCTGTTCCTGGGCTCTACATGCATTTATCCAAAGAATGCCCCTCAGCCTATGACAGAGGACTGTCTGCTCACATCACCCCTGGAGTACACCAACGAGGAATATGCCATCGCAAAGATTGCCGGATTGAAGATGTGCGAATCATACAACCTGCAATACGGCACGAACTACATCGCCGTAATGCCTACAAACCTGTATGGTCCTAATGACAACTTCCATCTGGAGAACTCGCACGTTATGCCCGCTATGATGCGTAAGGTATATCTAGCCAAACTGATTCACGAGGGTGCTTGGAACAAGATTGCCATAGACCTGAATAAACGACCAGTAGAAGGTGTGGATGGGTCTGCTAGTCATAATGACATTATAACGGTATTACGTAAATATGGCATCGAAGACAATAAGGTGACACTCTGGGGAACAGGAACACCGCTCCGCGAGTTCCTATGGAGTGAGGATATGGCTGATGCCTCAGTGCATGTATTGCTGAACGTCAACTTCAGTGATGTCATTGGCATAGAGAAATACTCCAGCGTACATTATGGGGCAAAAACCGACGGTGCCGTAGATCGTAATCACTCTGCTGGACGAGGTGGTGCTATACCTTCACTGGGCGAGATTCGCAATTGTCACATCAATGTAGGTACAGGTAAGGAACTGACGATTCGTGAACTATCAGAACTGGTAGCTAAGGCCGTTGGCTTTGAAGGAACGATTGAGTTTGACAGCACAAAACCTGATGGTACTATGCGCAAGCTGATTGATGTCTCAAAACTCCACAGACTAGGTTGGACTCACAAAGTAGAGATTGACGAAGGTGTCCAGAAACTCTACGAATGGTATAGACAATCACTGATGAACTAATAGACATGAATAGAGGGTGCCCAACTGAGCACCCTCTATTATTTTATTTAATCATCACTTTCTTCGCATCTATGATATTGATACCTTGTTGAGGTTTGTCTTGTCGCTTACCGTCAAGAGAATAGACCTGATGGATATCCTTATCTGATGCAGACACAGACTCGATACTGTTTACCTTACCCTCCATTGCCTCTTTCACCTCATCGGCACTGAGGGCGTAATTATATACACGCACATCATCATAATAAGCCGAAATATTCGTATCAGCAGCAAACTGACTGCGACCCAAATAGTTCAGTACGGGATGGAAGTCACTAGGCTTAATCGTGATACCTGTTGTAGAAGCAGCCTCTTCACCATCAATATAAATGGTGGTCTTGTCCTTACCAAGAGTTACTGCCACATGCTTCCACACATAACTAGACAGTTTTGAACTGCAGTCAAGTGTCTGCTCGTCACCACCATTCTTTATAGCGAAACGCATTTTGCTTGTATAGCTATTATAAGGCGTGAGGAACATATAATGCTCTGTGTCATTACCAAAGTCAAAGATACGCTGCCATTGAGTAGTTGGCGTACGCCAATTGACCCACATGGCAACTGTCAGCTCATCACTATCGGCAATACGATAAGGCAACTGAGTAAACTGATAAGTCAAAGAGAGTGACTTCTCACCAGTCTTATGGTCTGTAATATACTTGGGCGTAGCAGAAGAAGCCATATCCATCATATTATTTGTGGTGTCATAGAGGTTATCCTCGAAGTCCCACTGGGCAATCATCGCCTGGTCGCTTAACGGAGCCGCTTCTACAATATCAGAAGCCTCTGAGATATTCTGAGAACGGTCAACAGCCTTTACCTTATATATATAAGAGGTATTAGGCTTACAGGTATTATCTACGAAATAGGTCTCAGTGAGCTGACGGGCAATGGTGTTCCAATCTTCAGTACCCTTAGGTGCACGAACAACCATATAGCCTTCAACGTCTTCCTCTGTATTAGCCGTCCACGAAAGGCGGACAGAGGCCGACTGTGACTCAGCCAAAAGACCTGAGGGCTTAGCAGGTGCTATCGTCTCATAGGTCACGTCAACAGGAACGAAACGGAACAGCATACGGTCATGGTTACTGCCTGTAAGCTTTGGTGTCTGAATAATATTGGCCATCGTAGAAGAGCCTGCTGATGCCAGATAAAGAGCACTCTCGCGATTGCGTACATAATAATAGCCATTGCCCACATACTCCAGATACCACTGCTCGTTGCTGGTAGGACTATCCTGCGTCCAGGCAATAATATCAGCCTGCTCCTTAGAGTAGTTTTTCACATTCATGCGGATGTTAGAATTAGCCACAGATTCTATGTCATAGAAACTATAGTCGCCACCAATACGCTGATTACAGGGCTTCACCGTCCACTGCTGAGTCTGAGCACCTGTATATTTTCCCTGATTGACATTACTGCCACTTGATGCATATTTGACTACATTTCCATTGAGACCAGAAACCTTATTAATCAGCTTATAGACACCATTGATAGGACAAGGAGGAACATTCTCACCCCAAGTAATATCAATCACGCGTTCGGCATTTGTCTGACCATTCTGATAGCCAGTACCACCAGGCATCTCCATCACAAACTCGTGTACAGGACCGAAGCCGTCATAATAGACATCGCGCTCGGTAGAGACAAACTGATAAGTAGTGGTCTTTGCCTGACGCTCGCTAGAACCAACAAAAGCCTTTACGGGGCCATCATCATGACGATAGACGCTAGCTGCTGTCCAGTTATTGCGGTGCTCGCCATAAGCCAGACGCACACCATGACGACTGATCTGACAGAACTCACCACGCGCACGACTGTCGAAGCCCCACCAGATACCGACATCCATTCCGTATTCAAGACCTACCATCGCCTCGCCTACGTTATGCATCTCGTCAGCATAGCCTACCTTTCCGTCTTTCTCTAACTGTGCGAAGAAGCCTGCAAAGGTATCGAATGAACCAGCCAACTGATGGGTATTTCCCCAATCGAAATACTGTTTGCCAGGTGTGTACCAATCCAACGCCTTATCATTATTCAGCGTATTACCGCCTACCATAGGAATCTCGGCACAACGCGGATATTGCTCTTTCAGGAGCTTGGCCACCTGCCACTGCTTTGTAGCAGTAGCACCTTCCTCTGTTGTCCAATAGTCTGGCTCATTGAAAGGAGAGATACCCACCACAGGATGCTTCGTGTTAGCCTCCATCCAATGCACATGACTGTTAATCATCGCAGCCCAGTGATTCACATCGGCACTTTTATTCTTCACAAAATACTCAGGTGGCACTCTGTCAGGATATTGGTCAGTTGGACCTACTGCCTCCTGGTCGGCTGTAAAGACAAGGGGAAGCGTTGCGCTTAACTTATTAAAAATAGTATTTCGCTGACGCATCGCATTAATATCAGCAGTACCAAGTACGGAGTCATTAGTAAGCGCGACTGAATAACGGAAAGCCGAACGACCTATGCCGATATTCTCCTTACCCATGTGGTTGATACCTTTCAACAAGTTTGACTCACTAATCCATGCTTGATCTAGTCCCCATGTAGGCTCAAAACGTTTTCCTTCTGCCGAGATAGCGTAAGGAATAGACACGTCAGCCTTAGCATAGGCAGGCAGATACATACTTGATGAAGAGCGAACAGGCTCTTGTGAAAAAGCAGTGGTTGCACTAAGTGCAGCCACTACTAATAATATATTTCTTTTCTTACTCATCTTTTACTTAATGATTGTCTTATACATACGACCACCGCTTACCTTAATATATAAGCCTGGCTTCAGCGATTCATTCTTCACACTACGTCCATCGAGGGTGTAAAAACCATCCACATGCAGGTTTGTAATGCTCGCAGTCTGAATCTTTGTTGAAATACGCTCGTTGTTTGCTGTCTTATCTTCGTCAGTAACACCATTGATTGGCATCGTAGGACCAGTCCAACTCTCCAACACTGGAATAGCCTCACTTTTAGAGTCAGTGAAGGGACGCATCATACCAGAATAGGCAGGACGCGTAGGACGAGGAGTCGTTGTTACCTTTTCAAAAGCGCCATCTTTCACGTAGAAATAATTATTTCCAACATTTCCCTGTGTAAAAGAACCACGAATATTTCCAGCTCCTTCCTTTATAGAACTAACAGCTTCGCCATATTCCAGGAATTGTGCATCTGCTTCTGATGAACGATATATACAGGGAATACCAGCTTCAGAATTTTCTATTTCCTCCAAGCACAACTGGGTATAGTCAGCATTGATACCAACAATCTGATAGAACTTCATAGTTTCTGAAGAACGGGCAGCATAAGGCAAACATATGAGGCCATACTCATTAGGAACAACTGTCAGTTTATAAAGCGGAGTATAACGCAATGCGAAGTCAGTAGCACACCACCATCCCTCACGCTTATCATTTTTCTGATTGCTAGTAACGCCATAAGCTAACCAAGCATTAGCCTGTGCTCCCTTCTTTGAGCCTTCAAAACCTATCGTGAAGGTCGTATTGTCTGGCAAATAGATTGGAGCAGAATAAAGGGTACCCCATCGGTTCTCAACAGGCATATTCAAATCCAGATAGTCGGCTTTCAGATTCTGCGTATTCTCCGTCACCGTTCCGTCTGTGATATATCCATGCTGATCAGAGAGACAATAGTGCTCAGTAGAAGCCTTTACCTCAAGGGCATAAAGTCCATGAGTAGCGCTTTTCACACCTTCCTGCTTAATAGCCATAGTCTGCGTCTCGTCAGTAGCATCAACACCTGACCACCAAGCATTCCAGCAAGTTACTCCATCCTGAGTAGCCACACGCTGATCGCCATCCTGGTAGGTACCACACTTCGTAGTCCAGTCAGAAGCCTTTGCAAAGCTGGGGCTCTTTATCTTGTCGCTGAGAATTGTCTGTGGCAGATATTCCAGAAGAGCATCCGACAAATCCGCATAAGTGGTCACCACATTATTGATTGTCTGTGCCTTCTTTGCTGCATTCAGGATAAGACTTAGAACATCATAACCATGTAACTTCAGGGTAACCAACTTCTCGGCATATGGAATCAGGTCTTCGTCAGACAAGTAATTGTATGCCAGAATAGCGTTTTCCACACTATTTGAAAGCGTTTCCAAAGCCTCTGCATCAGTAGCAGTCACGCTTGTGAGGATGTTATTCAGGTCATCATTCAGATAAGCGAACTTTGTATTGTAAACCTTGAATGCCTCAGCCTTCATACGAGCCTTCTCAATACCATCGGCAATAGCAGAGTCACGGGTAGAGAACAACTGGCATAGCAGCATCTGATCAACCTGTGCCTTAGAACCTAGCGTATAAAGACGTACGCGAGCCTGTGAATACTGTCCGCTATTGAAATTACCAAACTGTGTAATCCAGTTGGCTGTAGAGTTATTGATATATACCTTGGGGGAAGCAGAAGCTTTTCCCTCTTCACTCACACCTAATTGACATGTATAGCCAGAAGGCATATTGCAGGATGCTACAGAGAAATAATAATCTGTATTCGTCTTGATATCAAAAGAAGTATGTACAGCCGATTCCGTAGTCAGTGCACCATTACCGTAAGCCTGAAGGTATGCCCCTCCATCATTGCCGCCACTAGCCACTGCCTGGAAGTAAGGAGCAGACAGCGGCTCGCGCTCGTTTATACCGTTTGTCCATCCTTTACCGTTTGTCCATCCATAGAGTCCCATTTCAAAACTGCCGTTCGGAATAATGTTTCCACCAAGATAATACGTCTTTTCATTAATTTCAATAGCATCGCCAGCCTGAAGTGTTGAACTAGCAGCCATCACAGTATTCGTCTTGCGCTCGACATTATTGGCATCACTCAACAGAACCTGATACTGACAACCATTCGTGGCAGCAGAGTCAACATAAGTATAGCTGGCTGCATCTTCCTGCAAAGGGATATCAGCAATTGTTACCCACATCTTTCCTGTACCAGCCCTGCGCTGAACAGACATGCTGGCATTCATCTCACCATTCTTGTCGTTCCATTTCAGCACTGCCACACCTGTCTTGTTATCAAAATCAACAGTCAGGTCTGTGGGGTCATATTGCTTAGGAGTCTTGGGTACGAAGTCGTATTTTCCATTGTAACCAACACCAGAGTTCATACTAGCATAATATTCACCTGCAGGAGTAAGCGAACCGTTCTTATACAAACGCGACGGATCACGCTCGCCATTCCAATAATAGTAACGCTCTACGTAATCCCAACCGTTCATGTTTGTACAGATACGCTGTAAAGCCTCTTTCACCTGCGACTCAGTAACTCCGCTGGCAAAAGCACCGTTGCTATTCCATGAAGCACCCCAGCACCACTCTGAGATCCAGATGGGACGCTTATACTTATCAGACCAATAGTGCATGTTTCCGAAACTTCCCTCTGCCCAATAGCAATGCAGGTCGATGATGTCGCAACGCCAACCACGTGCATCAATAGAATCGAGGAAGTCAGCCAAGAAACCTGTTGCGTTCCAGTAGTCACTACCATCCCATGAGGCAGGTGAACAAAGACGCATACCCGTACGCATCATGTTCTCCCAGTTATTGAGAATCGTTTCCAAAGTCTGTGGATGGTCATCAGCAGTGTTTCTAGCCTCGTTATTATTCTTGGTATGAGGTGACCACGTAGACCTACCAATAGTGCGTGAAGAGGGATAGTCCTCATAGATATGGTTGGGCACGCACTCATAGTCGGGAGCCATATCTTGACCTTGACTCCAGGTATAGCTGCTCTGAACATTAAGTGCAGCCATCGTAGTAGTATTCAGGTCGTTGGCGAGCTGTTTCTTACCAGCATCATACCATTTGAATACGCGATACGACGAGATACTGTTATCAAGGATACCTGGAAGAGATGCCATTTCTACATCTTTATCAGCTGCGATGAAACAACGGCTATAGCCGCGACCATCTCCCTTAGTAGAAAAAGTCACCATATAGCCGCGCTTTAGCTTAAACGAACTGATACGGTTATTCAGTTTCTCATCTGTCAACGTGTTCATATAGCCATCAGAGTGCTCCAAACCGAAGTCGTTACATGAATCTCCTTCAAAATTCTTTTCAGAATAGACAGTCAGCGGCTTGAACTTATCGCCACCTGCATAAGGCAGGATGATACAACCCAGATTATAGAGTTTAATCTGGCAGTTGGTGTTATTCACAGCCTTTACACCATTAATTTGGATGTACTTAAGCCAAGTTGAGGCTTTAGATGGTTTGATATTGCCAAGAATCAAAACGGCATGATCCGTGTTGGTGATGTTGACCAAGCCCTCACCAGCAAAGGGTGTTGTACCTGTGATGATATAATCCACGTCATCACTCAGTGTCACCGTTGTGGTAACCTGTTCTACAGTTGTTTTTGTGTTAGCCGCCAAAAGATTGGTCTGGCCCAATGCCAATAAGACAACAAGTGTCAATATGGCCGAAATTCTTTTAGTCATTATATTTCAGTTTATAGTTAGTATATCGTATTATCGTCTGCAAAGATAGTTGATTTATGCCAAAACACAAAATAAATTAATTTATTTTTCATTCTTAGGAATCTGTAATTCCAAATTATCTCTATGTGCAAAGATGTGGGGCGACATGATTTCCACACCTGCCTCATGGAAATGATCCAGAATATTCTGATGTAATTCTGAATAGATATCCGAGAGATGTTCCGAATGATGTGTAAAGGCATTTATCTCATATTCCACGTAAAAATCATCTAATGCTGTCACACGGACATAAGGCTGCGGTTTCTGCACCAGGTGTTTCGTGGCTTTAGCCGAAGCTATCAGCAAATTCTCAATCAATTCATGTTTCATATCATAACCGATGGTCACTTTGGTGTGAACGATGATACCATAATTCTCAGCTGCAAAGGTATAGTTTGAAGTCTGTGCACTCATCAGGTTTGAATTAGGTATGGTAATCACCTCATTCTTACGGGTTCTTACTCGCGTAACAAGTGCAGTCTTCTCTAAGACGAAGCCCTCCACCTCTCCAAAGCGGATGAAATCGCCCTCCTTGAACGGGCGCATATAGGTCATCACCAGTCCTGCCATCACGTTACCAACTATCGATGTAGAGCCAAGAGAGACAATAACACCGATAAAGACAGATACCCCTTGGAATACCTCTGAATTGGAATTAGGGAGCAACGGCCATATCATGACGAACATAAACGAATAAAGCAATATTCGCAGAATCAAATAGGTTGGTTGAGCCCAGTCGGCATAGAAGCCATTGATCTTCAATTTACCAGATGATACCTCGTTAGACAAATAATGGATTGCTTTGACTAAGTAACGGAAACAAACGATGATGACTATTATCTGCAATAGATTTGGTAGATAACCTATTACTGACATCACGATATCCACAAACGGATTCCAGATATAACCTAAGACCGTGACGGTAAGTGTTTTTGTCTCTGGGAACACGGAGAAGAGAAGAGGGATACTGATGAAAAGCTGGAACAGCACGAAGAAGAAGCGGAACATCCTGAACAGGAACAGGAAGATAATACCCTGTCGTCTGACATTCAGCACTTCATAGTCCTTGATTCTCAGCGGGATAGACATCCGCATTACGCGCCTTGTCAGACGGAAACGCCATTTCTTATAGAACCAATTGGTAACTCTGATAAACAGCCATTGTACTACAACGATGAGTACCACCCACAAAAATCCGTATATTTTCTGCTGCAAACCATATTCCTCATGAATATCTTGTATCTTCTGCTTGATGATTTCGCAATATTCCGCAGCCAACTCCTGTCGCGTCTTATTCTGCCACAACCCGTCAATATCCGTCACGCTGAGCACCACATCATCACCGGCCATCACGTCGCTGAAGAAATCACTCTCATAAACATAGATGGAATCAATGAACATCGTCAGACGTTTTCCTTCTGTGAGTATCACCGAATGGGCCTGCTCCACACGTGTCTCTGGCAGAACGCCACCCTTGCGGGCATACAGAACCAGCAATGTGTCACCATCAACAACCAACGGTGCACCTGGTGTTATATCTCGCAATGAGTCTATTCGAGCCTTGCGCTCAGCTATTCTAGAAGAATCGCTACGCCCCGTCGCTGCCAACTGCTCCTGCATCATGATGCGTTGCAACTGCAGTTCCTGTACCTGAGTGCGTAAGACATGTATCAAAGAATCGCTTTCTGACACAACTGAATCAGCAGTCAAACCTGCCTGAGCATTTACACTTAAGCTTACGAAAAAGCCGAAGCAAACAATTAGAATTTTATAGAAATAGGTTCTCATAATATACAAAATGTAACAAATATCACTGCAAATATAAGAAAAAAGTTCCATATTGTATAAAAAGTTCTATAAAAATTTGCACATTAAAAGGAAAATACCTACTTTTGCAAGCGAATTAATGCAAAAAGTAAAAAATATGAAGCAATTGTTCAATGCATGGTGGTGGCGCAACTCAAGATTTAAATAGTCGTGAGAAACTTGCCATGTATATGTACATCAACCATAGAAAGAGGCTCGTCAGAATCACGACGGGTCTCTTTTTCTTTTAGTCGAATAACAACACAAAATAGATAAAATATATGAGTTACTTAGTTGACAAACAAGGATTTTACGGAGAGTTTGGAGGAGCCTACGTTCCTGAGATTCTCTACGCTACGGTGAAACGCCTGCAGGAAGAGTATCTGCCCATCATCGAGTCAGAGGAGTTTAAGCGCGAGTATATGACGCTGCTGCGCGACTACGTAGGTCGTCCCTCCCCCCTTTATCTGGCTAAGCGTATGAGCGAGAAATACGGCTGCCAGCTCTACCTGAAGCGTGAAGACCTGAACCACACCGGTGCCCACAAGATCAACAACACCATCGGTCAGATTCTGCTGGCCAAGAAGATGGGCAAGAAGCGTATTATTGCTGAGACAGGTGCTGGTCAGCACGGTGTGGCCACCGCTACTGTCTGTGCTTTGATGGATATGCCTTGCGTGGTGTATCAGGGAGCCCTTGACGTTGAGCGTCAGCATGTTAACGTTGAGCGTATGAAGATGCTGGGTGCCGAGGTTCGCCCTGTGAAGACAGGCAACTGGACGCTGAAAGATGCTACCAACGAAGCTATCCGTGACTGGTGTTGTCATCCCTCTGATACTTTCTATATCATCGGTTCTACTGTAGGTCCACACCCCTACCCTGATATGGTGGCCCGCCTGCAGAGCATTATCTCCGAGGAAATCAAGGCTCAACTTCAGGAGAAGATTGGCCGTGATTATCCCGATTACCTCATGGCCTGTGTAGGCGGAGGCAGTAATGCAGCTGGTACTATCTATCATTATATTGATGATGAGCGCGTAAAAATCGTGTTGGCAGAAGCTGGCGGAAAGGGCGTTGAGACTGGTCATACCGCAGCCACCATTCATGCTGGCCGACTGGGTATCCTTCACGGTGCCAAGACACTGGTGATGCAGACGCCCGACGGTCAGATTATCGAGGCCGAGAGTATCTCTGCCGGACTGGACTATCCTGGTATCGGACCGATGCACGCCAACCTGGCCACCCAACATCGTGCCACCGTTTATTCTATCAACGACGACGAGGCCATCCGTGCCGCCTACGAACTGACCCGCTTGGAGGGTATCATCCCCGCCCTTGAGAGTGCTCACGCTATTGCAGCCCTCCAGAAGATGACCTTCAAACCAGAGGATGTGGTGGTGCTCACCGTTAGCGGACGTGGCGATAAAGACGTAGAAACCTATCTGAACAACAAAGACTTAGCTGGCGAATATGGAAACTTTTAAATATACCACAACCAGTCAGACCATTTTGGCCGACCTATATACCCCCGTTGGCGTTTATATGCGCCTTCGCGACCTCTATCCGCAGAGTGCCCTGATGGAGAGCTCGGATTATCACGACTCTAATAACTCGCGCTCGTTTATTGGTATCAACCCTATGGCGAGTGTAGCAATAGGTCACGGCCTTGCCAACATCAGTTTCCCCGATGGAAGCAATGAGCAGCACGAAATCAACAACAACTATGGTTCTGCCAACGCTATCCATGCATTGATTGACCATATCAAGGTCACTGGCGAACATGCAGATATCTGCGGACTCTTCGGCTACACCTCATTCAATGCCGTACGTTATTTCGAGAATATCGACGTGAAGGACGAGACACAGGCTAAGAACGACGCCCCGGACCTGCTGTATATTCTATATAAGGTAGTGATTGTGTTCGACCATTTCAACAACACCCTCACGGTTATTTCGCTCGATGGCGAGAAGTCACTCAACGATGTGATGAAGGCCATGAATAAAGCCAACGTCAAGGCTTACGACTTCCATCCTGTAGGCGAGACGACCTCACCCCTCACCGACGAAGAGCATAAGGCAAATATCCGCAAGGGTATCCAGCACTGTCTGCGTGGCGATGTCTTCCAGATTGTGCTCTCACGCCGCTTCATCCAGAAGTACGAGGGCGATGACTTCAAGCTCTATCGTGCCCTCCGTTCTATCAACCCCTCGCCTTACCTCTTCTACTTCGACTTTGGTGGTTTCCGCATCTTCGGTTCTTCACCCGAGACTCACTGCCGCATTGAGGGAAACAAGGCTTACATAGACCCCATCGCAGGCACCACCAAGCGTACTGGCGATGCTGAGGCCGATCGCAAGGGAGCCGAATACCTGCGCAACGACCCCAAGGAGAATGCCGAGCACGTGATGCTGGTGGACTTGGCACGTAACGACCTGTCGCGTAATTGTCACGGCGTGAAGGTTGACTTCTACAAAGACCTGCAGTATTACTCACACGTCATTCACCTTGTATCACGTGTATCTGGCGAACTGGATAAGGATGCCGACCCCATCAAGGCTTTTATTGACACCTTCCCTGCCGGCACTCTCTCTGGCGCCCCGAAGGTTCGCGCCATGCAGTTGATCTCTGAGTACGAACCTCATAATCGTGGTGCCTACGGCGGTTGTATCGGCTATATCGGTCTTAACGGTTCGCTGAATCAGGCCATCACCATCCGCACCTTCGTCAGTCGTAACGGTGAACTCTGGTTTCAGGCCGGAGGCGGTATCGTGGCCAAGAGCGACGAGGAATACGAACTGCAGGAGGTTAACAACAAACTGGGAGCGTTAAGACGTGCCATCCTCATGGCCGAGAAGATGTAAATTAATCCATTTATCCCCATTAGACCCATCATGAAAATAGTTATCATAGATAATTACGACTCATTTACATATAATTTGAGTCATTTGGTTAAGGAACTGGGTGCTGAGGTCACCGTTTACCGTAACGACCAGTTCGAACTGTCACAACTGGAGGAGTTCAGTAAGATCATCCTCTCGCCCGGTCCTGGCATCCCCTCTGAGGCAGGCCTGCTGCTCGACGTGATAAAGACCTATGCAGGCAAGAAACCCATCCTTGGCGTCTGCCTGGGTCATCAGGCCATTGGCGAGGCGTTTGGGGGAAAGCTCGAGAACCTGAGCGACGTCTTCCATGGAGTCGCCACGCCCTGTCACATCATTGCCGACGACCCCATCTTCAGCGGTATCGAGCGCGACCTCACCATCGGCCGCTACCACTCGTGGGTGGTCTCTCGTGAGGGATTACCTGATTGCTTAGAGATGACCGCCGTCTCAGACGAAGGCCAGATTATGGCCCTGCGTCATCGCGAACTGAACGTCCGCGGCATCCAGTTCCACCCCGAGAGTGTGCTGACGCCTGACGGACGGAAAATGCTGCAAAACTGGATGTTTCTTTAATTATCAATTATCAATTGTCAATTTTCAATTAAATTAGATATGGCACAGACAATGAAAGACATCCTGAACAGGATGCTGAACCACGAGGAACTGTCTCGTGAAGAAATGAAGAATATTCTGATTGGTATCACCCAGTCTGAGTTCCCCAACGAACAGATTACGGCCCTGCTGACG
>Ga0310786_10001599_pt1 | contig 36396 bp, 22 predicted proteins | sample AusTroGonzalo_MG_FD_203881 | JGI IMG/M metagenome (GOLD analysis project Ga0310786, IMG submission 203881) | Bovine rumen microbial communities from tropical cattle in Woodstock, Queensland, Australia - Gonzalo_03 (v2) (version 2) | ecosystem: Host-associated > Mammals > Digestive system >... | reverse complement strand
AGGACGACGAATGGAGCACCATTCCCGACAAATACGATTTCGGAGCGCTGACCCGGAAATCGCAGGAAATTGAGGAAGAAGAATGGGTCGGTTTCGACGACGTCGTCGACTACAGGAAGTTCACCGTCAAGGAAGGGATGAAGGGCAGCTTCGATGTCTACGCCTCGGACCTCTCGAAGTTCACGGTCTACCAGCTCGTTTCCAAGACGGACAAGAAGGGCAAAACGACGAACTCCCTGAAGCAGCTGAAGAGCGTCACGATCAAGAAAATGGACGAGGAATATAGTTGTTACCGTGGTCTCACCGCGGCGTATGACTTCCAGGAAGGCGTGGAATACTACTACAGCATGGAGTCTACCAACGCCGCGAAGGGCGGCAGCGCATACTACCACGTCGACTTCCTGCTTTCGGATGATCCTTCCAACAGCATCAAAGACGCGCTTGCCATGCCGGAGACCTCCGACGCCCTCGCCATGACCGACAGCCTAAGCTTCGGTCAGTACGACGCGGATGCCCTCGCGGACGCCTCAACCTCCGCCCTCGCGGACCTCGACGGCAAATCCGCCTGGCAGAACATCGCCACCCTGGCATAACCGGTCAAGGCGTTCAAGCAGGACACATACAATTCTGACCTCCGGTTCCAAACGGGCGGAGGTCAATTATTTATGGGGAAACAAGCGCTTTCCGTGCCGTTTTCGCCAGGCGGAGCGCGATTGCGCAACGGTCAATGTGCGGATAAGATTTCCCGCATCAGCAGTTGCTTGACCATTACTTGACCATGGGTGCTTTGTTCAGTTCAAAAACAACGCAAATAAACGGAAAAAATCAAAAAGACCAGGATCTGTGCTTTGCGAGTGTAACCAGCTGAAAATCAGGGCAAAAAAAATGGAGCCAACGCTCGGAATCGAACCGAGGACCTGTTCATTACGAGTGAACCGCTCTACCGACTGAGCTATGTTGGCATCCGATAGAATATTAATCTAGCACAGAAACGGGCAAAAATCAAGGCGGAATGCGTTTTTTTTGCCAAAAAAACAAAAAACGGGGTGAAAAATGAAGCGGAGCGCGCTATATTAATTGACAAAACAATCGCCGGAAGCCGACGGCACGGGCAAGCCCTTTTCTCCCGCCGCCTACCTCATCCGGCACGTTCAAACCACATAAGGAGTACCGTTCATCATGCTGAAGATCAAAAGCGCCGATTCGTGCAAATACGACATCCTGTCCCTCGGGGAGATCATGCTCCGGTTCGATCCGGGCCCGGGCCGCATCCACACCGCCCGCCAGTTCAACGTTTGGGAGGGCGGCGGCGAGTACAACGTGGCGCGCGGACTCCGCCGCTGCTTCGGGCTCCGCGCCGGCGCGATCACGGCGCTCGCGGACAATCCGGTCGGGCGTCTCGTGGAGGATTTCATGCTCCAGGGCGGCGTGGACGTCTCGCTCATCAAGTGGGTCCCGTACGACGGCGTGGGGCGTCAGGTCCGCAACGGTCTGAACTTCACGGAACGCGGCTACGGCATCCGCGGCGCGGTGGGATGCTCCGACCGCGGCAACACGGCGGTCTCCCAGCTCAAGGCTGGCGACATCGACTTCGACATGATCTTCGGCAAGCTCGGCAGCCGCTGGTTCCACACGGGCGGCATCTTCGCCGCACTCTCCGACACCACGCCGGGCGTCGTGATCGAGGCATTGAAAGCAGCCAAGAAATACGGCACCGTAACCAGCTACGACCTCAATTACCGTCCGTCGCTGTGGAAGGCCATCGGCGGCAAGGAGCGCGCCCGCGAGGTCAACCGCGAAATCGCTCAGTACGTGGACGTGATGATCGGCAACGAGGAGGACTTCACCGCCTGCCTCGGATTCGAGGTCGAGGGCCTTGACGCGAACATCAGCGCCATCGACCCGGCGAACTTCCGCAAAATGATCGAACGCGCCGTCTCCGTCTACCCGAACTTCCAGGCTGCCGCCACCACGCTCCGCACCGTCCGCACTGCCACGGTCAACGACTGGAGCGCGATCGTCTGGAGCGACGGCAAGTTCTACCAGGCCAAGCAGCGCGACGGGCTCGAGATCTTCGACCGCGTCGGCGGCGGCGACAGCTTCGCCTCCGGCCTTATTTACGGCTTCATGGAAAAGGGCGATCCCGCACTCGCGGTCGAATACGGTGCTGCACACGGCGCGCTCGCCATGACCACCCCCGGCGACACCTCCATGGCGCGTCTCGCCGAGGTCGAGAAACTGGTCGGCGGAGGCGGCGCACGCGTGGACCGCTGAACACCCTTCCTCAGAAAACGGCAATTTACGACCGGGAAGCCGCAAGTCTGAACAAGACCAGCGGCTTCCCGTTTTTTCTTCTGAACTACAACAAAAATGGCTTTCTCCCGGTGTTTTCGCTGTTCAATTTCAGCGTAAAAGAGTAATCGGCGAAACAGCACCGAAAAGCCGCTGGGAATTCGGGCGTCCCGTTTTTTTTCGAAAAAAACGGATTTTTCCTCGAAAAACATTGCTTTTTCGCTTGATTTTACGCACAATCCGGGATAAAATATAGGAAGCAATAATCCGCGGGGCGCTCCTCATACAGCGTATCCGCGAACAAACGGCTTAACAGCCGGCTCGGAGACGACATGACAGCTTTCACAGATGAACTTCGCCGCGTAGGCGAACAGATCGGGGATTTCCTCTGTTCGGATACTTTTCCGGAAACCATCCACCCAGCCGCTCTCGGCGAAGCCGTGCGGGATTATCCCTGCCGCGGCGGCAAACGCATCCGGCCCGCGCTCGTGATGTGGGCATGCGAACTTTTCGGCGGCGACCGCGAACAGGCAATTCCGGCGGCGGCGGCAATCGAAATCTACCACAACTGGACGCTCGTTCACGACGACATCATCGACCGCGACGATCTCCGGCGCGGCAAGCTATCCACGCACGCGTCACTCCGCAACCATGCCGAAAAGAACCTAAAGGCTACCCCGGAACAGGCGGCGGCTTTCGGCGAATCGTTCGCCATCCTCGCGGGCGACATCCAGCAGGGATGGGCCGTGGAGCGCCTCGCATCCGTAGCGGACCACGGTGTGTCCCCGGGGCTTGCGCTGGAACTGGTGCGCGCCATGCAGACGAAACTGAACCGCGAACTGATCTCCGGCGAGGCACAGGACGTGGAGATGGAGCTGCTTGATTCGTCATTCGTTTCCGAGGCGGACGTCATGAACATGATCAACGGCAAAACCGGCGCGATCATGGAGTTCGCGCTTCACTGCGGTGCGGCGATCGCGAAGGGTGCATACGAGCCCAAATCTCCGGATTTCCGCGCGCTCTCCCGCTACGCCGCGAACCTCGCCGCCGCGTTCCAGCTTCAGGACGACATGCTCGGCGTATTCGGGGACGCCAAGGTCTTCGGCAAGCCGGTCTGCTCCGATTTCCAGGAGGCCAAGCCCACGATGCTTTACCTCGAGGCGGTCCGGCGTCTTCCCGCTGACCGCCGCCCCGAGCTCGATTCCTTCCTCCGCCTGCCGCACTATTCCGACGCCGACGTCGCGGCCATCTGCGCACTCCTGACCGGATGCGGAGCCGCCGACGCCGTCCGGGAGAGCATCATCAACCTCTCCGCCTCGGCACGCGCCGCCCTGCTCCCGCTTCCCGCCAACCAGTGGCGCGGCATGCTGGACACCCTCGTCGAACATATGCTCGTCCGTTCCGTATAAACACCCCCAACATGCAAAGGAGAACAAGTCGCATGAAGATCAAAACGATCACGTTCCAGAGATGGAAAAACTGCATTGAGCTCACCAACGGCGAATTCCGCATCGTCGTCACCACCGAAGTCGGGCCGCGCATCGTCGGCGCCTTCCTGGGACCGAAAGGCACAAATCTCCTTTACCTCGACAAAAAGCTTCTCGGCACCTCGAATCAGAAGACCTGGACGAACTACGGGGGGCATCGCATCTGGCATGCCCCGGAAGACAGCGTCCGCTCCTACTGCCCGGATACCCGCAAAGTGGTCGCGGCCGAGCTCAACGACGGCGGCGTGACCTTCATGGCTCCCAGGGAAGAGCTCACCGGCATCGTGAAGACGATCAACATCTATCCCGAAGGCAACAACTCTTTCCGCATCGAGCATCAGATCCGCAACGAGGGCCTCTGGGACATCGAGGCGGCGGCGTGGGGCATCACCCAGCTCATGCCCGGCGGCACGGCCATCCTGCCGATGAACCGCGAAGAGAAAGGGCTCGTCCCGAACCGATCCATCAATTTCTGGCCCTACTCCAAGCCCACCGACTCGCGTTTCATCTACGGCAACGAGTTCGTGCTGGTGAAGCAGACCGCCAAGGGCAAACCGACCAAGATCGGCCTCAACTCGAGCGAAGGCTGGTGCGCATACGTCAACAAGAACGTCGTCTTCGTGAAGCAGTTCGAGTATTTCGACGAAAACGAATACCCCGACCTCGGCAGCTCCATCGAAGTCTACACCGAGGGCGGCTACCTCGAACTCGAAACGCTTGGACCGCTCGCCATTCTCGAGCCCGGCGACGAAGTCACGCACAGCGAATACTGGACGGCAGCAGAAGTCGAGCCCATGGAGCTCAACAATGACGAGGATGTGATCAACATGCTCGGCATCGAGGACAGCGACGAATGCTGCGACGACGACTGCTGCTGCCATGACCACGAGGAGAAAAAGCCTGCAAAGAAGGCCGCGAAAGCCGCAAAGAAGTCGGATGCCAAGGCCGCCGCAAAGAAGGGCGACGCAAAGAAAGCCGAACCGAAGAAAGCCGCCGCAAAGAATGCTCCGGCAAAGAAAACAGCGAAAAAGGCCAAATGAACGAGGCATAGCCTCTATTGCAATAGAGCCGGGCTGTACTCCGGCTCATCATAACGATTCCCCCGCTTGGACCAACATCTCGGCGGGGGCGTTTTCAATAAGGAGAAACCATGACACGCGCACAGATCTTTTACGACCGCATCGACTGGAGCGACCTTGATTTGCTCGGGCATGTGAACAACATCGCGTTTTCGCGGTTCTTTCAGGCTGCGCGCGTCGAATACTGCGGGCGCATCGGGCTGGTGGTCTATCAGGGCATGACGACAGGTCCGATCCTGGCCGCCTCGCGCGTGCAGTTCCTCGCCCAGCTCTTCTTCCCCGGCAGCGTCCGCATCCTCACGCGTTGCAAAAAGGCCGGCACCACAAGCATCGTGATGGAACACGCCCTGTACGACGACAAGGGCACTCTGTGCGCGATTTCCGAAGACGTGGTGGTCCGGTACGACTTTGCCGCGAAGACGAAAATCCCCCTCGGCGATGAGATCCGGGAAAAGATCGTCTCTTACGAAGCGGAATGCGAGGGGGAATTCCCCGAACCGCCGGGACAGGCGTGACTTCCGCATGCCGGGCTCCATCATCATTGCGGCAGGCGCGAGACCCGTTCAGTCTTTGTTCTTAGCGCGGCTGGAACAATCCGGCAATCCTGTCCAGCTCGTTGAGTCTTGACTTGGGCAGTCCCGAGGCGCGTTCATAACGTTTTTTGAGCAGCCCTGGGTCGACGCCGAGGAAGATCGCCCGCACATACAGGTACTCGCGGAAATCGGAGGAAAGATTGGCGAGCAGCGAGTTGTTGATCAGCGTCACGATGATCTGGTCTTCGCCCTCGTTTCTGCGAATCCTGCTCCAGGCAACGTTTTTGGTGACATAGGTGTCCCGCTCCGGCACTCTCAGGGAAAACGTGTTGTCGTTTATTTCCTCCAACGTGCACTCGGGATAGGATTTCGGGAAGAGCTGCACCCCGCGCAGGACGTTTTTGTTGTTGGCCAGGTACGGCAAAAGCTGCGACTGGTTCAGGAGCAGGAATTTCCGGATGCCATTGCAGTTCGTCCGCATTGTTTCGTCAAGAGAAGCCGGATCAGAGAGAAACTCGTTCATGATCTCAAGCACCGCGGCGCGCTCAGTCTCGTTGTCGAGGATATCGGGCAAGCTTTTCAGTAAAAGTGTGTATTGATTCCTGATATACTTGGAATGATCGGCTCCCGACGCACCATTGCCAGATGCGGTCTGCTTTCGCGGATCGACATTGCCGGAGGATTCGGGGTAGTTATGCCCTGCCCCGGCATCGGACGAAAGCTCGCCGCCCAGACTCTTTGCAAGCTGGATGTTTGCAAGGCGCTTCACATAAGCGTCGACCTTCTTTTTCTGTTCAGGCAGGTAGATGTGTTCCGGGAGGGATTTGTCGATCGTTTCCAGTTCGGTGCACTTCGATTGAAGTGAGACCAGAAGATCGTTCAGCTGCTCGAAATCCATCTTATTGACATCCTCGGGGCGGAACGATGCAGCCTTGTCGAGGAGCTCGTTCCGAAGCATGAGCGCACGGCTCTGCAAGGACTTGGTCCGAAGCGTTGCGAACGTTTTGGAGGCTTCTTCGGGGGCTTTGTCTCCCGCCTCGGCAATGAAGGCCTCGAGGCGGTCCAGATCAGGGTTGCCCCCGCTAAAATCAGCCTGCATCATCTTCCATCGTGCCAGGTAATACTCTTTGTCTCGGATCTCCGTGGCGCCGGGCTTGTGGCCAGTCCCGGACGCCGATCCACCGGGAACGGATGCCTGCCCCGAAGCGGAAGGGCTGTCCGGCTGCTGGTTTCTGCTTGTTTCCAGGAAGACAATGATAAGAAGTGCCACGCTGACGACCGCTGCAAAAACCGCTGCAGCAATGACCGCCTGTTTCTTTTTGGAACCAGAGCGTCCGGACAAATGACTCTCTTTTGTTCCGGAGCCTCCGCCGGAGGATTGACCTTGAAGCTCCTCGCGGATCCCCTTCAGCTCTTCCTCCACCGCATCCCATGTTTCGGGCCTTTTGGCAGGGTCCTTTTCCATCAGAGCGTCGACGAGATCGGAGAGACGTTTCGGGATCGCATGATCGAGCTCGGAAAGCGGGACCTGAACATCGGACAACTGCATATCACAAACCTTGAGGGGATCCGTTCCGACGAACGGCTCGTGCCCGATCAGGATATGGTACGCAGTGGCTCCGAAGGAATACATGTCCGACTTGAACCCCGGGACGTTCTTGTCGCCCCGAATGATCTCAGGCGGGGCATAGGCCGGCGTTGCACGGATGTCCTCGTCGGCGAGCTCGGGATCCTTGGCGCGGCGGGCGAGTCCGAAGTCCGCGAGCTTGACCTTCCCGTTCAAGCGCATGATGATGTTTTCGGGCTTGATGTCGCCGTGGCTGAGCTGGTTGCGCGTCCAGGCGTAGGACAGCGCGCCCGCCACGGAGATGAATATGTCCATGGCCTGCTGGATGTTCAGCGGGCCGACGTTGTTCAGCACCAGCTCCAGATTCTCCCCGGTCACCTTTTCCATGACGAAATAATAGATGCCGTCTGCCGTTACGCCCGCATCGTATGCCTGCACCACGTTCGGATGCGACAGGCTCGCTGCCGCCCTCGCCTCGCGGAAGAAGCGTTCCACGTACACTTCGTCGCTCGCGCTGTCATCGGACAGGATCTTGATCGCGACTTCGCGATCGAGGTTGGTCTGGCGCGCCTGGTAGACGATCCCCATTGCGCCGCGCCCGAGTTCCTCTTCGATCTCGAACCCCGCCACGATCTCGCCCGGCCTCAAGTCGCGGCGCAGAGGGATGGAGCCGCCGCACTTTTTGCAAAGATACGTCACGGTATCGTCGTCATGCCGCTGCGTTATGATCGGTTCAAGCTGTTTGCATTGGGGACAGAAAAGCATGGAATCATCTTCGGGTTGCGCCATGACCGCCTTCGATGGCTCGGAGATCGCCATCTCCGGGAAAGAAGAAATCAATGGCTTATTATCAGTCTAATATAGACTGTAGAAACTGAAACTTCAAACGTGAAACCGTTTTTTTTCCTCATTTCGACTGTTTTTTCAACGTCAGACGCTTGTTTTTCGAATTTGGCATACTATATTTATAACTCCGGCTGATCGTTTCCGTACGCAGCACCGGCAGGCAGAAAAACTACAGATCCAATGCTGACATGATTCGATTCATACAAAAACAACTGACTGTTCCGCAGCCTCGCAAGCCGCTCATGGACCCGAAAAAACAATATATTTTCGCGTCCACGCACATCGATGCAGGCGTGTGTTCCTATTACCGCATCCTGTTCTTTTCCCAGCTGCTCGCGCAGAAATACTACCCGAAAGTCGCGCTCCATGACTCCCGGCTTCTTTTCTGCAACATGAACAGTTTTCCGGTCCTTTCGTCCTTCCGTCTTCAGCGGGCGTGTTCCCCCTGCGACTTCAACTGGTTGTACGACGTGCTCCTCCCAGCAAAAAAGCAATACGGATTCCCTTTTATCTACGAAATCGACGACATCCTGGTCCAGGAAGACATCCCGAAATACAATTGCTTCCGCGACATCTTTCAGGATGGGAAGGACGGAGTCCCGGTCTACATGAACGAATGCGACGCGATCACGGTCACTTGCGCCCCCCTTGCCGATTACTACAGCCGGAAGTTCAGCATCCCGCGCGAAAAATTCCACATTCTCCCCAACTATCTTCCCAGATACTTCTTCGATTCCTACGATGAAACGGTCATCGTGAACCGCATCGTCACCCAGAAGAAGCGCAGGAAACGCATCTGTTTCTCCTGCGGCATGTCGCATTTTGACCTGAAGAAAACCGGAGAAGGTGACGATTTCTCCGACATCCTCGACTGGATCATCGAAAACCGCCGCAAGTACCACTTCATCTTCCACGGCGGATTCCCCCCTGCCCTTAATCCATATGCCGACGATTTCATCCGCGTTCCGTTCGGCCCGTTCCTGGACTACCCGCGCATTCGCCGCTCCATACGAGCCGATCTCTACATCCAGCCTCTGAGGCATTCCGAGTTCAACGAGTGCAAGAGCCCGATCAAACTCCTGGAATCCTGGGCGGAAGGCTCGGTGACGTTCGCGCAGGACCTCCGCTGTTACAAGAAGATCGCCCCGAAAGCATGCTTCGACACGCCGGAAACGCTTGACCGAATGGTCGATGCGCTTTTCGCCGATCCCGAAGCCCAGCTTCAGCTTATCCGGAGCAACTACGCTCGAATGAAGGACTACTGGCTCGACAACCATCTGGACGACTGGCTCGAGGTCCTGCTGTATCCGAACGGCCGCTGAACCGCGTGTTTTCCGGGGCGCCGGGCACACCGGATGCGAATCCGTCAGGCAGGATCGTTCCGTGTCGTCTTGTCTGTTTTTTTGCACCCCGTGATTAGAACTTTTTTGGATATTTTGCGCCGACGGAATAAAACTTCGCCGTTTTTTTACTTGCATATTATATACGCGCGAAGCAGTCGTATCCGTCAATTTTTTCGATTTCCTACACAACAATCGGCGTGTGACGAGCGTTATTTGATCAGAACGACATCCGAAACAACCGACCGAAAAACAGGAGAACCGCCATGAACTGCAATACCATGAAAAATAATCGCTCCAAGATGGACTTCACCACGATCCTCGTGCTGGTCAGCGTCATGCTGCCGATCCTCCTCGTGGTGCTCATGATGGCGGCTCCTTCCACGGATGCGACTTCCAAAAAGGCCACGGAACATGAAGAAGCCATCGCGGCAAGACGCGCCAGCGCCTCCGAACGCCGTGCACAGCGCGCAGAGGCCCGCAAGGAAAGACAGGCTGAAAAGGCCGCAAAAGCCACTTCCGTTCAGTATGATGCGGGTTTTGATCCCGGCATGGCGTTCCCGATGGCTCCCGGCATGGAGTTCGGCGGCGGTTTCGGCGGCTTCGATCCCGGCATGGGGTTTGACAACACGATGGCGATGGCCCCCGGCGGCTTCGGCGGCGGCTTCGGCGGAATGCCCGGCGGCGGTTTCGGCGGCGGTTTCGGCGGAATGCCCGGCGGCATGGGATTCGGCAGTTTCTGATCCCTTCAGACCTAACGATCCTTCAAGGACTAATTCCAATCGGGATTGGTCCTTTTTCTTTGTTTCGGGATGATCCGGAATAGAACTTTTCATATAACCATAATATCCTGTTGTTTCAATGGTTATAGATATTATTCATGGTGCTTGATTTGTTTTTTCAGAAAAATGAACAAAACGAACAATAAAACACAAACACAAGTCGTTATTAGAATGCACACGCTCCAGAAACGCAAAACACTCTATCCAACAGAGAGCTGCACTGCAAACAATTCTTGAAAAAGAACACACTTTTCAATCAAAGGATCGCCCGAAGAAGGCTGTTCCGAAACAAACGGACAAACAATCTTAAACTTGACATAAACAAAAACTTTTTACCAGGAGAACTACAATGAAAAAGATCAACGCTCTCATCTTCCTCATCGCGACACTCGGAGTGGCGTCGTTCACGGGTTATGCCGGCACGAATTACGAATTCGCCCCGGGACTCGGGTTCCACTACGGCGCCGGATTCGGCAGCTTCGGCAACAGAATGGGCATGATCCCGGCAAGTTATGCAAGTGTTGACTTCGGACCTTTCAGCCACTTCAGCTCATTCGGCGGCGGCTTCGGCTATTATGGCGGTTTCGGCTCGGGAATGACGACCGCCATGACGGGATTCGGCCCCGGTGCGTTCGTCTACATGGACGGCTTCGGAGGGTTCGGAGGCGCCGACTTCGGGAATCGGGCCATGGACCACAATACCCGTCACAAGATCGTCCCGATCCCGCCCTTCGCTTCGGCGACTTCCGGATCGATCAGCTTCGATGAATCCGGCGAGATCCTTGTCCGCCCGTTCGATGATGAAGACCTGTTCGTGGAAGACTGAACACCATCTCAAAACCTTTTGATCCGACTTCCTGCGGGATGTTTCCGAATGGAGACATCCCGTTTTGCCGTTCAAGGGAAAGCGCTTTTTCAAGGCGCGAATGGATTGAACGGGCAACTCAGGAGAAGAGAAATCCACGACATTTCCGGCAAACGACGAATCGGCGCTCAGGGCGTACGGAAATCGAAGAATCTCACCGGCTTGCGAGACTGTCTGGATATCTTCGCGCGGGCGGTTTCGAGCGGGATGATCTCGACCGGGACGTGGATGCGGATGCGTTTATAGAGCTGCTCGGAGATGAACTGCGCGGTGCAGCCGGGATCCCGGACGGCGGCGAAGACTCGCGCCTCGTCGCTGAGCGCGCTGCCGGAGACTTCCATGTAGTAATCGGCGACATCCTCGAGGCTGTCCAGGACGGTAAAGAACGAATTCGGGAAGAGCGTGGTGCCGCGGATCTTCAGCATCTGCGCCTTGCGTCCGAGGATCGGCCCCAGACGGCGCGTATTGCGTCCGCAGGCACAGTGCTCCTCCGGGATCAGGAACGACACGTCGCCCGTCCGGAAGCGGATCAACGGCATGCCGGTCACGCGGAGCGGCGTCACAACCACTTCTCCGACCTTGCCCGGCGGCAGAGGATGTCCGTCCGGATCGACGATCTCGACGACTGCCAGGTCCGCGGGCGGATGCCCTCCGGCGCGGGCCGAGCATTCGGTGAAGCTGGTGACGATTTCCGAGGATGCGTAAGTGGAATGTGCCGCCCCCGGGAAAAAGCGTTCGAGCTTCCGTCCCAGCGGGGTGAGCGAGAGAGAACGGTCGCGAAGAGGTTCGCCGATGCAGACGAGCGTCCGCACGGACGAGCAGTCGTAACCGGTCGAAACAAGGTATTCGCCGAGCTTGGCAAGGAACGACGGCACGCCCACGATGGCTTCGGGATGCGACAGGCGCATGATCTCCGCGTGGCTTTCCAGCGTGTTCAGGCCGTTTCGAATGGCCGCCGCGCCCATTTTGATCACGCCGGAGTAATACGCCAGCCCCGCGATGAAGCAGCGGTCGACGGTACAGGTCAGCAGAACGCGGTCGCCCGGCCGAATGCCCGCAGCGAGGAATCCTTTCGCGTCATTGTATCCGAGCCGGTTCAGGTCGGACGCGGTGTAGCAGATGCGGCAAGGTTTGCCCGTAGTGCCGCTGGTGAAGCTGATGTCCGCGATTTCTTCCGGCGGGACCGCCAGAAATTCGTTGTTGTGCGCCGCAAAATCGGATTTCCCGGTCAGCGGAAGTTCGGCGAGAGTTTCGAGCGTCACGGGGCGGTCCGGACGTTCGGAGAGGATGCGGCGGTAGTACGGCGAATTGGCGCGGCAATACTCCAGATGCGCGTTCAGCAGGCGCGTCTGTTCCGCGCGTATGGCTTCCGGTTCGGCGAAGTCCAGCCGCCCGTTCACATCAAAATCCATGTTCCGACACCGTTTCCGCAAGCGCAGCACACGGCGGAAACAGGCGCTTGCCATCCCGTTTCCGCCGGAGAAAGATCATGAGACTCCCCATGTATCCTTTCCGCCGATACAATACTGCATCAAATATACATCCCTTCCCCGCGCTTTGCAAACGCAGGGGAGCATTTTTCCTGTTCGGAAACGAACGGATTCACGCGCCCTGCCCTGCGGCCTGGTGGATGTGACGGTGGTATTCCTGGAGACAGCTGACCTCGAAACGTCCGAATTCGAGCTGGTCGCGGAGACCGTCGACGGCGGCTTCCGCGCCGGCGATCGTCGTGGTGATCGGGATTCCGGACGCGATCGACTTGGAACGCATCCGAATCTCGTCGACCATCGCTTCCGCGCCGTTTTCCGAGGTGTTGATGACCCACTGGACCTCGCCTTCGTGAATGAGGTCGAGCAAGTTCGGCCGCCCCTTCGAGATACGGAACAGCGCATTCACGCGGATGCCCTCGTTGCAGAGCAGCGTGGAGGTGCCGAGCGTGGCGTACAGACGGAATCCGAGATCGACCAGCTTGCGGGCGATATCCACGATGCGCGGCTTGTCCTGATCCTTGACGGACAGGAACACACTGCCCTGTTTCGGCAGGCGAGATCCGGCGGCCAGCTGGCTTTTCAGGTAGGCGATGCCCCAGTCGGTGTCGAGGCTCATCACTTCGCCCGTGGACTTCATTTCCGGGGTCAGCACGATGTCCACGCCGGGGAACTTCACGAAGGGGAATACGGCTTCCTTCACGGCCGTGTACGGCAGGCGGACTTCGCGCGTAAAACCGAGATCGGTGAGCTTGTGCCCGGTCATGCAGAGCGCCGCGAGCCCGGCCAGATGCACGCCGATGGCCTTGCTGACGAACGGGATGGTGCGGGAGGCGCGCGGGTTGACCTCGATCATGTAGATCTTATTGTCCTTGACCGCGAGCTGCATGTTCATGAGGCCGTTCACATGGAGCGCGGCGGCGAACTCGCGGGCGTAGACGCGGATCTGCTCCGTGATCTCAGGCGACAGGCTCATCGGCGGGGTCACGCTGGCGGAGTCGCCGGAATGGCATCCCGCGGGCTCCACATGCTCCAAGATCGCGCCGATCACGGTCGTTTCGCCGTCGGAAATGCAGTCGACGTCCAGTTCGATGGCATTTTCCAGGAAACGGTCGATGAGGATGGGCTTTCCCTCGGCGACGCGCGCGGCCTCCTCCACGAACTTGCGGAGGTATTTCTCCTTGTAGACGATGACCATGCCGCGGCCGCCGAGCACGAAACTGGGGCGCACGAGCACGGGATAGCCGATCTCCTCGGCGATGCGGAGCGCTTCGTCCACGGTATGTGCGATGCCGCTTTCCGGCTGGAGGATGCCGATCTTCGAGGCGAGCTGCTTGAAATAGTCGCGGTCCTCTGCCAGGTCGATGTCGTCGGGACTGGTGCCGATTACGTTCGCGCCTGCGGCCTTCAGCGCCTGCGCCAGGTTCAGCGGAGTCTGCCCGCCGAACTGCACGATTACGCCGGAACACTCTTCGCGTTCGTAGATATGCATGATGTCCTCGAGCGTGAGCGGCTCGAAATACAGCTTGTCGCTGGTGTCGTAGTCGGTGGAAACCGTTTCCGGGTTCGAGTTCACCATTACGACCTCGTACCCGGCTTTGCGCAGCGCAAACGACGCGTGGCAGCAGCAGTAGTCGAACTCGATGCCCTGCCCGATGCGGTTCGGACCGCCGCCGAGGACCATGATGGATTTTTTGCCGTTCTTCGGGCGGACCGGTTCGCCGCCCTCGGCGTAGGAACTGTAATAATACGGCGTGACGGCCTCGAATTCGCCCGCGCAGGTATCGACCGCGCCGAAGCTCGGGACAAGTCCGATGTATTTGCGGGCAGCCGCGACCTCGGATTCGGTCGCATGCAGGAGGAATGCGATCTGGCGGTCGCTGTAGCCGAAGTCCTTGGCCTGGCGGAACAGCACGGGTTCAGCGGCGAGATGGTCGATCGAACCGGCTGACGCGATCTCGTCCTCATATGCCGCGAGTTCCTGCAAGTGGCGCAGGAAGAAACGGTCGATCTTCGTGAGGGAGAAGACTTTTTCGATGTCCCAGCCGCGCTTGAAGGCGGCCCGCAGCCAGAAGATGCGTTCGGCGTTCGGCGTGACGAGCTTCTTTTCCAGCGTTTCGTCGTCGGCACCTTCGTATGCGGCGTCCTTGCCGTCCGCACCGAACCCGGAACGCCCCGTTTCGAGCGAACGCAGGGCCTTCTGGAGACTCTGTTTGAAGTTGCGGCCGATGGCCATGACTTCGCCGACGGACTTCATCTGGGTGCCGAGCGTCGGGTCGGCTGCGGGGAATTTCTCGAACGTGAACCGCGGGACTTTCGTGACGATGTAGTCAAGCGCGGGTTCGAAACAGCTCGGCGTGGTGCCGGTGACGTCGTTGCGGAGTTCGTCCAGCGTGTAGCCGACCGCGAGCTTGGCGGCGATCTTCGCAATGGGAAATCCGGTGGCTTTCGAAGCCAGGGCGCTGGAACGGGACACGCGCGGGTTCATCTCGATGATGATGCGGCGGCCCGTATCCGGGTTGACTGCCCACTGCACATTCGATCCTCCCGTCTCCACGCCGATGGCGGCGAGCACGCGGAGCGAATCGTCGCGCATTTCCTGGTATTCGCGGTCGGTGAGCGTCTGGATGGGTGCGACCGTGATGGAGTCGCCGGTATGCACGCCCATCGGATCGAGGTTTTCGATGGAGCAGACGATCACGCTGGACCCTTTCTTGTCCCGCATGACCTCCATTTCGAATTCCTTCCATCCGAGCAGGGATTCCTCGATCAGAACTTCATGGTTGAGGCTGGCTTCGAGGCCGCGCCGGACGATCTCGCGGAATTCCTCCTCGTCATGGGCGATGCCGCCGCCCGTTCCGCCGAGGGTGAACCCGGGACGGATGATGAGCGGCCAGGTGCCGATGGTGCGGGCGATGGCTTCCGCCTCGCTTTCGGAATGCGCCGAGCCGGACTGCGGCAGGTCGAGCCCGAGGTCCTGCATGGTTTTCTTGAAAAGCTGCCGGTCCTCGGCGCGTGCGATGGCCTCGGCATTGGCGCCGATGAGCTCGACATGGTAACGTTTCAGGATTCCGTTTTTCTCCAGCTCCATCGCCAGGTTCAGCGCGGTCTGGCCGCCGAGCGTCGGCAGGATGGCGTCGGGACGTTCGCGGCGGATGATCTCGTGCAGGATATCGCACGTGAGCGGTTCGATGTAGGTGCGGTCGGCGAGCTCCGGGTCGGTCATCACCGTCGCGGGATTGGAGTTCACCAGCACGACTTCGAATCCGTCCTGCTTCAGCACCTTGCATGCCTGCACGCCAGAGTAGTCGAATTCGCAGCCCTGCCCGATGACGATCGGACCGGACCCGATCAGCAGGATTTTCTGGATATCAGTGCGTTTCGGCATTTTGACGACCTTTCAGCGCAGCTTCCACGAGACCGTCGAAAAGCGGGTGGGCGTTCATGGGGCGGGACTTGAATTCGGGGTGGAACTGGCAGCCGATGAAGAACGGATGATCCGCGATCTCGACGATCTCGACCAGTCCGCGCTGCGGATTCACGCCGCTGACGCGGAGCCCGGCGGATTCGAGGGCTTCGCGGTATTTCGGATTGAACTCGAAACGGTGGCGGTGGCGTTCCTTGATGTGCGTTTCCCCGTAGAGGCGTTCGGCCAGCGACCCGGGCACGATCTCGCAGTCGTATGCGCCGAGCCGCATGGTGCCGCCCTTGTCGTGAATATTGCGCTGTTCGTCCATCAGGTCGATGACCGGATGCGGCGTGTTCTCGTCGAACTCGGAACTGTTCGCGTCGGCGTGGCCGAGGACATTCCGCGCGAATTCGATGACCGCACACTGCATGCCGAGACAGATGCCGAGGAACGGGATCTTGTACTTACGGGCGAACTCGACCGCCTTGATCTTCCCGTCCACGCCGCGCATTCCGAACCCGCCGGGCACCAGCACGCCGTCCACTCCGTCCAGCAGGACCGCCGGATCGGACGTCATGAAGTCTTCGGATTCGATCTTCTTCACCTTTACCTTGCAGGAATGCTTGATGCCGGCATGGCTGAGGGCTTCGTAAATGCTCTTGTACGCGTCCTGATGGCGGATATATTTTCCGACGACCGCAATGGTGCATTCCGTCTGCGGATGAAGCACGCCGTCGAGCCATTTCTTATATCCGGCAAGGTCGATTTCGCGCGGTTCGAGATGAAGCAGTTCCAGCACGCGCGTGTCGAATTCCTGTTCCTCCAGCTCCAGAGGCACTTCATAGATGGAGTTCTGCACGTCCAGCTCCTCGATCACGCACGAACGCCGCACGTTGCAGAAGAGCGACAGCTTGTCGAGGTGTTCCTTCTCCATCGGGATCTCCGAACGGCACACCAGGATGTCTGGCACGATGCCGATGCTGCGGAGCGCCGCCACGGAATGCTGGCTGGGCTTCGTCTTCAGTTCCTTCGCGGCGCGGATGTACGGCACGAGCGTGAGGTGGATAAAAATGGCGTCGCCTGCTGGGGCTTCGAGCTTGAACTGGCGGGTAGCCTCCTGGAACGGCAGGCTTTCGATGTCGCCGGTCGTGCCGCCGATCTCGGTGATGGCGATGTCGACGTCCGGGCTTTCCAGCGACCGGATGGCGGCCTTGATCTCGTCGGTGATATGAGGGACGACCTGGACGGTGCCGCCGAGATAGCCTCCGGCGCGTTCGCGGGCGATTACATTGCCGTAAATCCGGCCCGACGTGTAGTTGCTGGCATGGGAACAGGTAACCCCGGCGATGCGTTCATAGTGGCCGAGATCCAGGTCGGTTTCCGCGCCGTCGTCGGTCACGAAAACTTCGCCGTGCTGGTACGGGCTCATGGTGCCCGGGTCGACGTTCAGATACGGGTCGAGTTTCTGCATCGCCACGCGGTATCCGCGCTGCTTCAGGAGAAATGCGAGGGCGGCTCCGGTGATGCCCTTGCCGAGGCTTGAGACGACTCCGCCCGTGATGAAGATGTGTTTCGTTTTCATGCTCTGCTTTCCTCCATGGTTTGGCGGAATGCGGCGAAGAGACTGGCGGCGTCGTGCGGTCCCGGAGCGGCCTCCGGGTGGTACTGCACGCTGAACGCCGGCAGAGACTTGTGCCGGATCCCTTCTATTGTATTGTCATTAAGATTGATGTGCGTCAGTTCAAGTTCGGCGGGCAGGTCCGTCAGCGCGAAATTGTGGTTCTGGCTGGAGATCGCGACCTCGCCGGTCAGGATGTTCTTCACGGGATGGTTGCACCCGTGGTGGCCGAATTTCAGACGGCCGCACTTCGCGCCGCAGGCCAGGCCGAGCAGCTGGTGGCCGAGACAAATGCCCATCATCGGGACGCGGCCGAGCAGTGCGCGGATATTGTCTATGGCATAAGTCACGGCGGACGGATCGGCGGGCCCGTTGGAAAGGAACACACCGTCCGGTTTTGCAGCCAGGACCTCGTCGGCGGGCGTCGTGGCGGGGACGACCGTCACGCGGATATCGTTGGCGGTGAGCATCCGCAGGATGTTGTATTTTACGCCGAAATCGTAAACGATGACATGGAAGCGCCCGGAGTCGTTCCAGTCATAGGGCACCGAGGTCGTCACAAGAGACGCATAGTCGCGACCGTCGAGACCTTCCCACGCCTGTGCCCTGCCGATTGCTTCCTCCTCGGAGATCGTCTCTTCGCTCACATGCAGATAGGCTTTCTGACTGCCGTGGTTCCGCAGATGGAGAGTCAATGCGCGCGTATCGACTCCGGCGAGGCCGGGCTTGCGGCGGCGCGTCATGAAGGAGCCAAGGTCCTCTTCGGAACGCCAGTTGGAAGCAGGATTCAGCTCCTGGATGATGAGGCCGTTCAGAAAGACCCCGCGGGACTCCATATCCTCCTGGTTGCATCCGTAATTGCCGACTTCAGCGGTCGTGAGCGTCACGAACTGTCCGGCGTAGGACGGATCGGAAATGATTTCCTGGTAACCGGTCATGCCGGTGTTGAAGACGGCCTCGCCTGTGCAGTCGTGCAGATATCCGAACGCATGACCGTGAAACACCGCGCCATCGGCGAGCGCGAGAAAAGCCTTCCGTTCGCGCTGCTGTTTCCACATCTCTTTGAAATCGTTCATATCAATATGCTCTTTCGTGATTGTTTTCCATGTAGTGGACCAAGGCGCGGTTCACCATGCGGAATCCGCCCGGGGTCGGGTATTCGCCCGTGAAATACCAGTCGCCGGGATACTCAGGACAACAGGAATGCAGGGCGTCGATGGTCTGGTAGACGACCTTGAGTTCGGCCTTCAGGCCCGGCGGGGTCAGCATGCGTGCGATCTCAGCATGCAGTTCGTCTTCCGGGATCACATCGTAGATCTCTTTCATATGGTTGATGCAGGGCGAACTGCTCTTCAGCGCTTTCTTCGCGGCTTCGTAGGCGCGGTTCAGCACGCCGGTGCGCCCGGTGCGCTTCAGAATGGAAACGGCGGCGCGGAATGCCGCGAGGTCGCCCGCCGATGCCATGTCGATGCCGTAGCAGTCGGGATATTTGACCGGAGGAGCGGAACTCGCCACGATGATTCGCTTCGGACCGAGGCGGTCCAGGATCGGCAGGATTGCGTTCCGCATGGTGTTGCCGCGGACGATGGAGTCGTCGACGACCACGAGCGTATCCGTGCAGGGCCGGATCAGCCCGTAGGTCACGTCGTACACATGCATGTAAAGTTCCTTGCGGCTGTCGGCATCAGCAATGAACGTGCGGAACTTGGCATCCTTTACCGCGATCTCGCCGAAGCGGACCTGTTTATCCTCGTGAGCCGCGATCGCGATGAGCGTCTCAAGCATACCCAGGAAGCTCACGCGGGCGGAATTCGGAATGCAGCTGAAGAAGGTGTTGTCGAAATCGTTGTCCGCCGCCTGAAGCACCGCCGGGACAAGCGCTTTACCGAGGTGACGGCGCTCGCGGTGGACATCCGCGTCGTTCGGACGCGAGAAATAGATGCGCTCGAAAACGCAGCTGCGGCGTTCCGCGGGATCGAGACAGTCGAGGATCTCCACGCTGCCGTCCGCGCTCGCGATGACCGCTTTTCCGGGCGGGATCTCCATGACTTCGGAGGTGGAACAGTCGAACGCCGCCTGGATCGCGGGACGTTCGCTGGCCGCCGTGAAAACTTCATCGTCGAAATAAAAATATCCGGGACGTATCGCATGGGGGTCCCGGATAACAAATGCGTCGCCAGCGCCGTTGAAGCCGCAGAGAGTGAACGCGCCGTCAAGCCCGTTCAGGGCCTGCCGGAGGATTTTGGCCCAGTCCGGCTGGCCGGGGTGCAGGTTGGAGTCCTGTTCCAGATAGTGCGCGATCGTCTGGAGGATCAGGTAGCCGTCCGCCCGGCTCTTCGGATGATGTCCCAGCTTCAGGAACTTGTCGAAGAGGTCCTGCGCGGACGTGAGGTTGAAATTGCCGGCCAGCAGCAGGGTCCGCCGCAGGCAGTTCGAATCATGGACGAAAGGATGGCACGCGGAAACCTCGTGCCGCCCGTAGGTCGCGTACCGCAGATGCCCCAGAAGCAGTCCGCCGTCGAATCCCGGCGCGCCGCCGCAGCGCCCGAGCAGATCGGCCAGCGGGTCTTCCGACGCGGCGGAACGTTCCACATGGTAAGCCGGCGTGCCCGGTTCCGGATTCAGGTACAGCGATGCGATGCCCGCGCCGTCCTGACCGCGGTTGTGCTGTTTTTCGAGAAGCAGGGCCATCTTGCTGAATCCGTAGTCGGCGCTGCCGTATTTGCTGAAATAGTACTCGGACGGCTTGCGTAGACGGAGCAGAGCGACCGCGCATTCGTGTTTGACCGCATCAGACATGACCTGAGGACTCCTTTCTGTGCGGGAAAGCTGTTTTCCGATAAAACGATTTGAGTTTTTAGCAGCATCAAACATGCCAAATGAAGTTGAGGCGAAATCGGCACATAGGTCTTCCACGATTTGTAAACCCCGCGTTTTGCGATTACAATTCCTGTAAATCAACCTGAAGATTTTACGCTGAATGGAATATTGGCACGGGATATGCTTAGTTTCTGCAAACATTCTTAATTCAAACCTGACTGAAGAAAGGCAAAAACATGGAACAGCAAATCTTCCGACAGCAACCGCAGGGACTTTACGATCCGCGGCAGGAACACGACGCATGCGGCGTCGGCATGGTGGCCGACCTCAACGGGCGCGCGTCGCATGATATTGTAACGAAAGGCATCACGATCCTGTGCCGCCTGATGCACCGCGGCGCGGCCGGAAGCGACCCGGAAACCGGAGACGGCGCCGGGCTGCTGCTCTCCATGCCCGATGAATTTTTCCGCGCGAAAGCGGGCGTGAAGCTGCCCGAAGCCGGCAAATATGCCGTCGCCATGATCTTCGGCGGACTTGGAGCCGAAGCGGACGTGGAACAGGTCGTGAAGGAAGAGGGCGGCGGCGTTCTGGGCTGGCGCGAAGTTCCCGTCGTCCCGGAGAAGATCGGACGTACCGCACGAAAGAACATGCCCGTCATCCGTCAGCTCTTTATCGACGGACGCGCGTTCGAGGATAACGGCGCGTTCGAGCGCAAGCTCTTCGTGATGCGCCGCCTGATCGAGAAACGCAAACTCGACCTTTACATTTGCAGCATGTCGTCGCGCAGTATCATATATAAGGGACTCCTGCTGGCGACACAGCTTGAGGCTTTCTACCCGGACCTCGACGACGAGCTTTTCCGGTCGCGTCTCGCCATCGTACATCAGCGCTACAGCACCAACACGTTTCCGACGTGGCAGCTGGCGCATCCCTTCCGCTATCTGGCGCACAACGGTGAGATCAACACCCTGCGCGGCAACCTGAACGCCATGCGGGCGCGCGAACGCCTCCTGAAGAGCCCGCTGTTCGGCGACGACCTCGCCAAGCTGCTCCCGCTCATCGAACCCGGGCAGAGCGATTCCGCCTCGCTCGACAACATGTTCGAATTGCTCGTCGCAGCCGGACGCTCTCCGGAACACGCCATGCTGATGCTGATCCCGCAGGCGTGGGGCGCGAAATATTATATGGGACGCGACGTGCGCGGGTTCTTCGAATATCATTCCGCGCTCATGGAGCCGTGGGACGGTCCCGCAGCCATCGCGTTCTCCGACGGCGTCAATGCGGGCGCGATCCTCGACCGCAACGGGCTTCGTCCGGCACGCTACACAAAATGTAAAGACGGGCTTTTCGTGCTCGCCAGCGAGACCGGCGTGCTGGACATCCCCGCCGAAGACGTGGAGCTGAAGGGCCGTCTTAAGCCCGGCGAGATCATCCTGCTGGACATGCAGAATCACCGCATCGTGCCGGATTCCGAGGTCAAAAATCGCCTCGCCCGCAGCAAGCCGTACCGCCGCTGGGTCGAGGAAAACCGCCTTTCCGTGCACGGGCTTTTCACCGACATCACGGCATCGCGCCCCGACGAGGACCTGAGCGGCAAACAGCGTTTCTTCGGGTACACCCGCGAGGATATTGACGTGATTCTGAGGCCGATGGCTGCGCAGGGCAAGGAGCCGGTCGGATCCATGGGCAACGACGCCGCTCTGGCAGTGCTCTCCGAACGCCCCCAGCTGCTCTTCCAGTATTTCAAACAGCTCTTCGCCCAGGTCACGAACCCGCCGATCGATCCGATCCGCGAGGAACTCGTGATGAGCCTGATGACCTACATCGGCAACAAAGGCAACATTCTGGAGGAAACGCCCGAACACGCCCGCCTCATCAAACTGCGCCGTCCGGTGCTGACCGACGACGAACTCCGCCATCTTCAGAATTTCGGCGCGCGCGGATACCGTTCGCGGACGCTCTCCTGCGGCTTTGCGGCGAATGGCGGGGAATCCGCCCTGCGCGACGCACTGAAACGCCTCTCTGAAGAAGCAGTCGCGGCGGCAAAGTCCGGCGAACACATCCTGATCCTCTCCGACCGCGACCTGCCGCGGGGCGAAGCCGCGATCCCGAGCCTGCTGTCGTGTTCCGCAGTGAACCGCGCGCTCATCGACGCCGATCTCCGCCCGGAAACGGGCCTGATCGTGCAGTCCGGTGAAGTCCGCGAAGTCATGCACTTCGCGCTTCTGCTGGGCTATGGAGCGACGGCCATCAATCCGTATCTCGCGCTCGCCACGGTCTCCTCGCTCGCCAATTCCGGCGCGATCGGGCTTGACCCCGTGACCGCCGCAAGCAATTACATCCAGGCCGTCGACAAGGGCCTGCTGAAGATCATGTCCAAGCTCGGCATCTCCACGCTCCGCAGCTACCGTTCCGCACAGGCGTTCGAGGCCGTCGGGCTCAATCAGGACTTCCTGCGGGAATTCCTGCCCGGAACGGCCAGCCGCGTCGGCGGCGTGGGTCTGGCCGAAATCGCACACGAGGCCGTGCAAAGAGCGATGGTCGCCGGCTGTGCCACATCCCCCCTGCTCCCTGACGGTGGCCAGTACCGCTTCCGCAAGGACGGCGAGGCGCACCTCTGGACACCGGAATCCCTCAGCACGTTCCGTCTAGCCGTGCAGGGCGGCGATTACAACAAGTTCAAGGAATACAGCCGCCTGATCGACGACCAGGCGCACAGGCTCTGCACGCTCCGCGGCCTTTTCCAGTTCAGAAAAACGCGTGCGATCTCCATCAACGAGGTCGAGAACGTGGAAAGCATCATGAAGAAATTCGTCTCCGGCGCCATGAGCCTCGGTTCGCTCAGCCCGGAGGCGCACGAGTGCATCGCATCCGCCATGAACGCGTGCGACGCCATGAGCAACAGCGGCGAAGGCGGCGAGAACTCCGAACGTTTCGGCACCGAGTTCAATTCCGCCATCAAGCAGGTCGCCAGCGGACGGTTCGGCGTCACGATCGAATACCTCCGCAACGCACGCGACATCCAGATCAAGATGGCACAGGGCGCAAAGCCCGGCGAAGGCGGACAGCTGCCCGGCCACAAGGTCAATGAATTCGTGGCGAAGATCCGCCACGCCATGCCCGGCGTGACGCTGATCTCCCCGCCGCCGCACCACGACATCTACTCCATCGAAGACCTGGCCCAGCTTATCTACGACCTCCGCAACGCAAACCCGAAGGCGCGCATCTCCGTGAAGCTCGTCTCCGAACTCGGCGTCGGTACAGTCGCCGCGGGCGTCGCCAAGGCGCATGCGGACGTGGTGCTGATCTCCGGACACGACGGCGGCACCGGGGCATCCCCGCTCACCAGCATCAAGCACGCCGGACTCCCATGGGAACTCGGCGTGGCGGAAGCCCAGCAGACGCTCGTGCTGAACGGGCTGCGCGGCAAGATCAGGCTCCAGGTGGACGGTCAGCTGAAGACCGGACGCGACGTGGTCATTGCGGCATTGCTCGGCGCGGAGGAATTCGGATTCGCCACAACGATCCTCGTCTGCATCGGCTGCGTGATGATGCGCCAGTGCCACAGCAACACCTGCCCGATGGGCGTGGCCACGCAGGACCCGGAACTCCGCAAACGGTTCTCCGGCAAGCCCGAATACATCATCAACTTCCTGCGCTTCATCGCACAGGAGGTCCGCGAGCATCTCGCCTCGCTCGGACTGCATTCGCTGGACGAAGCCTGCGGGCGCGCCGACCTGCTTGAGACCAACCACGCCATCGACTTCTACAAGACCATCCGTCTGGATTTCAGCAAGATCTTCGAACAGGCGCGGGGCGGTGCGGTGCATTTCGACCCGAACGAAGCACCGTATGAGCTCGTGAATTTCGACCGCCGGGTGATCCTGCCGAAACTGAAGCTCGACGGCAAACCCGAAAGCATTTCCGCCGTCATCACGAACTCCGACCGCACCGCCGGCACCGAGCTCGCCGGGATCGTGGCAGAAAAGTTCGGCGAAAACACCCTGCCGGAAGACACGATCCAGGTCAACCTGACGGGCGTCGCCGGCCAGAGCTTCGGCGCGTTTCTGCCGAAGGGCGTGACGCTCCGGCTCGACGGCGAGGCGAACGACTTCGTCGGCAAGGGACTCTCCGGCGGCAAGATCGTGATCCGTCCGCCCGAAAACGCGGGCTACGCCGCAGAAAACAACGTGATCGCCGGAAACGTGATCGGCTACGGCGGCACCTCGGGGAAGATCTTCCTGTACGGCATCGCCGGCGAACGCTTCGCCATCCGCAACAGCGGCATGACGCTCGTTGCCGAGGGCGTGGGCGATCACGGCTGCGAATACATGACAGGCGGCCGCGTGGTCGTGCTCGGGCATGTGGGCGTGAACTTCGCCGCCGGCATGACAGGCGGACTCGCCTATATCTACGATGAGAAGGGACACTTCGACCTGAGCTGCAGTTCGGACGGGATCGACCTGGAAAGCATCGAATCCGGGAGCGACGGCGAACGCGAACTCAAATCCCTGCTGGAGGAGTATTTCCACGAAACAGGAAGCAGGAAGGCGGCGCTCATGCTCTCCGACTGGGAGCAGTACCGCCCCAAATTCGTCCGCATCTTCCCCGTCGAATACCGCAATGCGCTCGCCCGGGCGGGCCGCTGAGAAAGGAGTACCCAGATCATGACAAACCGCATTCACGATATCTACCGCCCCGTCGAGGAACGCCGACACGACTTCAATGAAGTGGAGATCCGTCTCTCGAAGGAACAGATCCACGAACAGATGCTCCGCTGCCACAACTGCGGCGTCCCCTTCTGCCACGGTGCAGGCTGTCCGCTCGGAAACGTCATCCCCGACTTCAACAGCGCGGCCGCCGATGGCGACTGGCTGACCGCATGGCGCATTCTCTCCGAGACCAGCTTCTTCCCGGAATTCACCTGCCGCATCTGCCCTGCCCTCTGCGAAGGCGCCTGCTGTAACGGCGTCAACGACGAGCCGGTCATGGTGCGCCAGTGCGAAAAGGTCATCGTAGAAACAGCCTTCGAAAACGGCTGGGTGAAGCCGGTCGTCCCCGCGGTCCGCAACGGCAAACGCGTCGCCGTTGTCGGCAGCGGTCCCTCCGGTCTTTACACCGCCGAAGCGCTGAACCGCGCCGGATTCCAGGTCGTCGTCTTCGAGGCGAACCACAAGCCCGGCGGACTGCTGCGCTACGGCATCCCCGATTTCAAGCTCGACAAACACGTCATCGACCGCCGCATCGCCCTGATGCGCCAGGCCGGGATCGAATTCATGACCGACTGCCGCATCGGACTCGACGTGGCAGGACAGTATCTGCAACGCAACTACGACGCCATCGTGCTGGCCACCGGCACCCCCTGCGCCCGCGACCTGAAGATCCCCGGACGCGAACTCAGCGGCGTCCACTTCGCACTGGAATTCCTCCAGGGCCAGAACCGCGTGAACGGCGGTGAAGTCCGGTCCCTCCCCGTGAACGCCCTCGGGAAGCGCGTGCTCATCATCGGCGGCGGCGACACCGGCAGCGACTGCGCCGGGACCGCGATCCGTCAGGGCGCCGCCAGCGTGAAACAGGTCGAGATCATGCCGATGCCGCCGGAAACGCGTTCGGATTCGACCCCGTGGCCCGCCTGGCCGTGGATGCTCCGCACCAGCTCCAGCCACAAAGAAGGCTGCGAGCGCGAATGGAACGTGGCGAGCGACCGTTTCCTCGGCGAAGACGGCGTGCTGACCGGAGTCGAAGTACATTCCGTCAAATGGGAGACCACTCCCGAAGGCAAACCGCTGAAGCCCGTCGCGGTCGAGAACACCACGCGCGTCATCGAAGCAGACCTGGTCCTGCTCGCAATGGGATTCACCGGAGCCGATACGGAAGGCCCCGCCTCCGATCTACAGCTCAAGTTCACCCCGCGCGGCGGCCTGATCCCCGACCCCGAACACCATGTCTACACCGTCGGCGACTGCGCCACCGGCGCCTCGCTCGTGGTCCGCGCCATGGCCAACGCCGCAAACGCCGTCCGCGAAATCATCCGGGATTTGACGTAATCCCGCTTGATTAATCCGGGAAACCGGAGTATATTAATAGACTATGAAAAATGTCATCGATCCGCAAATCCTCGTCATCCAGAAGGTAAGCACGGTCATCACCCGCGAACGCGACGTGGAGGCGCTTCTCGAAAGCGTCCTCTCCATCCTAGAAAGCGACCTGGGCATGATTCGCGGCACCTTCGCGCTCCTCTACGGCGATACTTTGCGGATCGAAGTCTCGCGCGGACTCGCCGAGACCGAGAAGAAACTCGGACACTACCGCATCGGCGAAGGCATCACCGGCCACGTCGCCGAGACCGGAGTCAGCCATGTCATCCCCGACATCCGCAGTGACACCCGGTTCCTGAACCGTACCGGCGCGCGGCATTACACCGATCAGGTCGCTTTTATCTGCGTCCCGCTAATCCACCATGAGAACGTGATCGGCACGCTCTCCATCGACCGCCCCGTCCTGCCGGACACCGACCTTGACCGCGACGTGGCGTTCCTGGAGATCATCGCGAACCTGACCGCCGACGCCGCTGCCGCATGCACGGAAATCCATGACGAGCGCGAATCCCTGCTCGAGGAAAACCGCAAGCTCCGCAGCATGCTTCAGAAAGCGCCCGGCAAGATGATCGGGAACTGCCGCGAAATGCAGATGGTCTACGAACAGCTCCGGCAGGTCGCCCCCTCCGACGCCACGGTACTCATCCGCGGCGCCAGCGGCACCGGAAAGGAACTTCTCGCCCACGCCATCGTGGAACTCTCTGGCCGCAAGAACAAGCCGTTCATCACCCTGAACTGCGCCGCCCTGCCCGAAAACCTCGTCGAAAGCGAGCTCTTCGGCCACGAAAAGGGCGCGTTCACCGGGGCCGTCAGCCGCCGCATCGGACGCGCCGAAGCCGCCGACGGCGGCACGCTCTTCCTCGACGAGATCGGCGACCTGACCATGCAGACGCAGGTCAAGCTCCTCCGCTTCCTCCAGGAACGCACGTTCTCCCGCGTCGGCAGCAACGAGGAGCTGCATTCCAACGTGCGTTTCCTCGCTGCCACAAGCCGCAACCTCGAGGAGCTCATGGAAAAGAAGCTCTTCCGCGAGGACCTCTACTACCGCCTGAACATCTTCCCCATCATGATGCCGAGCCTCGCCCAGCGCAAGAGCGACATCATCCTGCTGGCAGAATACTTCATCGAAAACCTGAATGTGAAGTACAACAAGGCGATCCGCAAGATCTCCCCCGGCGCGATTCATCTGCTGATGAACTACAGCTGGCCCGGAAACGTCCGCGAGCTCGAAAACTGCATGGAACGTGCCGTGCTCACCTCGTCCGACGACTGCGTCCACGGACACAATCTCCCGCCCTCGCTTCAGGCTGTCCAGGCTTCCGGCGGCGCCCCCGCCCCGAACGGAGACTCCTCCACGCTCGAAGTCCTGCTGGCAAATTACGAACGCGAAATTCTTCAGGATGCCATCCGAAAGAACGACGGCAACCTTTCCGCTGCAGGACGCACGCTCGGGCTCTCCCCGCGCATGATGAACTACCGGATGAACCGCCTCGGCCTCAAAAAAGAATCCTGAGCGCATTTCGCGCCCATCCTGTCCATGAACCGGAAAAAAGCCGTCAGGATCCTCGTCTGGTCATTTCTGCTTCTCTTTGCCGCGCTTCTCCTTTTTACTCTGGGGACCTGGCTTTTTCATCGTGTGAAAACCGATCATGAACTGGCGCTTTTGAAGGGAAAAGGCTTCTTCAACCCTGTGTCCGTCGGCGAGTATTCCCTGAACGTGACAAAAACCGGGAACGGCCAAGGCAGGCACACCATCGTCGGACTCGCCGGGCTGGGAATTGACGATTTTCTGGTCACGGCCCGGCGAATGACAGCCCCACTGGAACCCGACAACACAGTCGTGTTCGTCGACCGCGCGGGCTACGGTCTGAGCGGTGACACCGGCCGCGAGATGACGCTCGAACGTATCGTGGAGGACTACCGCTCGGCACTGAAGAACGCGGGCATCGAACCGCCGTATATCCTGATGGCGCACTCCATCGGCGGAGTGTATGCGACCTGGTGGGTGAGCCGTTACCCCGGCGAGATCGAAGCGGTCGTGTTCCTCGACGGGACCCCGTTAAGCGAAAATGTGTGCGAGGACGAACCGGATTCCCCGGTGACGTTCGGCGATCGGGCGCTTGCGTTTCTCGCAAAAATCGGCTTCTCACGATATGTCCTGAGGCGAGAGTGCTACATGTATCCCGATTTATTTTCTGAGGAAGAACAAGCCCTCGGCGATGCGCTTGGGCTGATGACGATGGGCTCCATCGCGCCGGTTTCCGAAAGCGGCGTGTGCCGGTCAAACGCGCGCACAGCGTTTTTCGGCATCGTTGCAAACGACGTCCCGAAGCTGTACATCTGTTCGACCTGGGGTGCGCGGACCGCGGAAGAACTGATCGAAAGGAATCTGTTCGTGAACCGGCAAATCGAGAAAAACAGCCTCGATCTGGCGCCACTGCCGATGGCGTATGATGACGCGACCGCGGAGGCGATCCTGCAAAGAATGGACGAGCTCCGCCGGACGATCATTCAGCCGTATGCCGACAAAATGGGAAATTGCAGAATCGTCCTCCTGCCTGGCGAACACATGATTTATATGCAGAAGCCCGACGCCTGCGGCCGGATCATCAAAGACTTCCTCGACGCCCTGCCCTCATCCGTTGACTGACCGTTTCCGTCAAAATAGAGAGGACAAAAGGCTCTTCACGCCGAAGGTCCCGCCGCCTTTTTCACGGGGATCACGAGGGCGCATTCGTAATCGGGATCGGCGGGGTTTCCCGGCTTGTAGCTCTCGATGTCGATGCCGATGCCCTGATACTCAGGATTGTCTTTCAGCCAGCTCCCGTAAGCGGCGTCGTAAATGTCCTGAAGCGATTTCGGCAGCGGGCCTTTGCAGAGGAACTCCGCCCAGTCGGACTCGGGGATGGTCAGGACTTTCATGCCCTCCGGGACTGCGCCGCCCATATATTCCCCGCAGATCATGTACTCGAACGCATCATCCTGACCTTCACTTTTCAGGCAGCGACAGACGGCGTACTGACCGATGCTGTTGTCGATCACGGCCTGCTCTTCCGGATTTTCCGGTTTCATCGTCTGAAAGAGTCGCGCAAAACGCCGCGCATACTGTTCGTTCCAGAATTCCGGGCATTTCGTGTTGCCTTCCCCGGCCTTTATGACGATGGAATAGCCGATGACCGTAAAATCGTTGCGATGGCTGATGACAGGTTGGATTTCCATGATTCCGTTCTTTCTTTTCCGGTTGAAGTCGTTTTCATATGTTTTGTATAATGTACCGCGTTCGGCATGTTTTGTCAACCCGCGGACCGCATTTTCGGCATCAACAAGCCTAAACAAAGGGGGAAATCTTTTACATTCTGTTGTCGGCGCACACATGTTTTGTAAAACGTTTCTGGCGTATCATCCGGCATTTTCACCTCAAACAACGGTTTGGCACGGGATATGCTAAGCTCTCCGGCGTAACCTCAAAAGGGGTATCCCGTTCGTCGGAACGGATGCCACCAATCCATCAAGGAGACAAAGGAAATGAAACTCATCATCGCGTACATTCAGCCCGACCGGCTGAATCCCGTCAAGCAGGCGCTCTACGCCCGCAACATCTTCAAGATCTCCGTGACGAACGCGCTCGGCTGCGGCCAGCAGCGCGGTTATGTCCACATGTGGCGCGGCGCCCTTCAGGAAGTCAATCTGCTGAAGAAGGTGCGCCTGGCGATCGCCGTGAACGACGATTTCGTCGAACCCACGATCGAAGGCATCTGCGAAGGGGCCCGCACGGGCCATATCGGCGACGGCAAGATCTTCGTACTGCCCATCGACGAATGCGTCCGCATCCGCACGGGCGAACGCGGCGGCGACGCCATCGGATAACCACAGAGAAGGAAGGAATTCATCATGAATAAAATCCTGACAGCGGCTCTGATGAGCCTCGTTTTCGTTGGAATCTGCGTCGGCGCCGAGGAACAGGCCGCCGATGCCGTCGCACAGGTGACGGTTGCAGCAGAAACGGTTGCGGAGGCAGTCGCGCCCGCGCCATCAACCGCCGATTATGCGATGTTCGCCGTGAACAACCTCTGGGTCATGGCGGGCGGCATGCTGGTCTTCCTGATGCACCTCGGATTCGCTTGCGTCGAGTCCGGCCTGGCACGCGCCAAGAACTGCAACAACATCCTCTTCAAAAACTCACTGACCCCGGCCATCGGGTTCCTTTCCTACGCGTTCTGCGGATTCGCCCTCATGTATCCCGGCGTCCACTGGATCTGGAACAACTGGTTCGGGTTCGCCGGGTTCGGCCTGCATCTGCCCGCGGGCGATCCGATCCTGTACCACAACGGCGAATTCACCTACTGGACGGACTTCTTCTTCCAGGGCATGTTCGCCGCGACCGCCGCGACCATCGTGTCCGGCGCGGTTGCCGAACGTGTGAAGCTGAGCAGCTACCTGATCTTCACGGCGATCTATGTGTCGGTCGTGTACCCGATCGTCGGCTCCTGGGGATGGGGTGGCGGCTGGCTTGACGCACTGCATTTCCACGACTTCGCGGGCTCCACGTTCGTGCACAGCGTCGGCGGCTGGGCCGCTCTCTCCGGCGTGATCCTGCTCGGACCGCGTATCGGCAAGTACGTCGACGGCAAGGTGATGCCCATCATGGGCCACAACATGCCGCTCGTGACCATCGGCGTCTTCCTGCTGTGGCTCGGCTGGTTCGGGTTCAACGGCGCATCCGCCCTGAACGCCGATCCGAGCAAGGTCAGCCTTGTACTCGTGAACACCATGATCGCCGCCAGCGCGGCCGTCGTCTCCAGCATGCTCACCAGCCGCATCATGCTGCATCACCCCGACCTCTCCATGACCATGAACGGCTGCCTCGCAGGTCTCGTCGGCATCACGGCCGGCGCGGACTGCGTGAGCGTGGGTTCGGCGGTCATCATCGGACTCATCGCCGGCGTCATCGTGGTCCCCGCGGTCGTGCTTTTCGACAGGATCCACCTCGACGACCCCGTCGGCGCACTCTCCGTCCACCTTGTGAACGGCGTCTGGGGCACGCTCGCGGTCGGCATCTTCTCCGTCGTGCCGGAATACACCTTCAAGGTGCAGCTCCTCGGCGCGGTCGTGATCGGCGCCGTCTCGTTCGCCTCCTCCTTCGCGATTTTCTTCGCGATGAAGAAGATCTCCGGGATCCGCGTCTCCGAGGAAGAAGAACTCCGCGGCCTCGACCTCTGCGAACACGGCGGCGAAGCCTACCCCGGATTCCAGTTCTTCGTCAACATGTAAGTCCTGCTGTTCGGCAGACCTGAACAGACGACTCCGTCAATCGCCCTCCGTCCTTTCTCCGGCAACACATCCGGACCGGCGGGGGGCGATTCTTGTTTGCGGGAACGGGATATCCGGCCTCACTTGCCGAGAATCTTCATAAACCGTTTGTCGTTCATCTGCTCATTGGTCAGGTATTCGCCGTCAAAAAACAGCGCATAGGTCGTGACCGGTGTCGGCGCGTTCCGCGCTTCCTCCCGACTCCTCAGATGGATCGCACGGAACGCCACGCCCTGCTCCTTCGCCGCTTTTTCAATGACCGGCACATACTTGGCATTGAAAGGGCACTGGCTGGTGTAGTACAGGACATACCCCGTTTCCCCGACATGCGGATGTTTCGCGCAATCCTTGAAGCACGGCTTCCGCGCTTTCCCGTCGAACGGCAAGCACCAGAGCTGGATTCCGTTGTCCGCCTCGTCGCAGACTTCAAAGCCCTTATATTTTAAGAATTTCGGGTCGGCGAGAAACGGCTTTTTCTTTGCGGAAGACAGGATGCACAGGCCCTTTTTGCCCCGGCTTTTCGCGTCGCTGATGCACGCACCGAGCAGATCGTTGGAATATCCATGCCCTTTCATGGATCCGGAGACCCACAGGCAGTCAATATAGATATATCCGGCAGCGTCCAGCGGATTCCAGGCGTTTTCGGCGGGGATGTACTCGATGAAGCATTTCCCGCGTTCCGTGCTCTTCAGGAATACCAGCCCTTCGTCGAAACGGTCCGCCAGCCATGCTTTTTTGGACGCGACCTGCACGTCGCTGTTGTTGGAAATGGCGCAGCAGATGTGCTCCGCCGCCAGATTCTCTTTTGTCAGTCTGATATATTCCATGAAGAACTCCACAGGAGTATTGGCGAATCGCCGGGAACGATTCCGGCGGATATTATTCCTTGTCTTCCGGCTTGCGGAAGTCCAGCGCACAGCTCCATTCGTACCGGTTCGGACGCAGCTGGTACTCATTGTGGACGCTGACGGACCAGCCGTCATCGCCGCCGACGCCCATGTGGAACCCGTCCAGGATCAGCCAGGTCTTTTTGTCCTGCTTCAGTTCCCAGCTGTGATCCGCCCCAATCAGGTCAAGCGGAGAAACGTGCAGGGCGGAAAAGCGGAACGGCTTGCCGCCGTTCTCAAAGGCGCCGAGATGCAGACCGTTTTCACCGGTCAGGTCCAGCTCCCGCACATCGCCGCGGCTTCCGCATTCGGACGGCACGAGGTAATTCTCCAGCATGTCGGAGATGTTGTTTTCCCAGCGGCCGACGAGGGATGCGACAAAACGGTCGGGATAGTTCTCGTAAGGACCGCGCCCGAAATACTTCGCGGTCTCGAAGCCCTCAACCAGCGGGAACATCATGCCGACGCGGGCGATGCTGCGGATGTCTTCCCCCTGGAAGGACGCGCTCTGGCGGAGCCTCAGGAAGTACGCCTTCGCGGGATCGACGGTCCAGACGACCCGGGAATCGATCACGCCGCCGACGCGTGCGGAGACGATGACCGTATAGGTACCGTCGTCTTTCCTGTCCCAGGCGAACTTGACGTTTTCCCGTTTCGCGCCGATCAGCGGCGGCCAGTCCTTGGCGAACGAGCCGTCGGCGTCCATCATGCGGTCGTTGCATGTGGGCGCACGGTAGAATATCTCCTCGACGGGAGCGGCGAGGAGCTCCTTGCCTTCGGGCTTCATGGAAACAAGTTCGCCGGTCGCCTTCGACCAGGTCAGGAATCCGATTGTGAGCGTGTCGTCGGTTTCCTTCACGTCGGAATCGGCGATGGGCATGTTGGCGGATTGCATGGGACGTCTGGTAAAAATCGGCCGGTTGCCGGAGACGACGGGAGAGCGAAGTTCGAACTGCTGACGAGTGATCTCGTACGTCGGCGCGTCGCAGTAGACGTTCAGATAGTACACGCCGATTTGTTCGGGGGGTGCAATCGGCACATCGACGACCGCAGATTCGAAGCATTCGATCACGGGGACCTCCAGCACGCCGGATTTGATCACATCGCCGTTGCGGGTCTCCTCCCAGCGGAATGTCAGCCCCTCGGTCGAGGCGTTGTTACGTTCGTTGATGATCGTGAGTTTGTTCGGAACGAACTTATCAATAGGACGCGGCGTGTCGGGCGACCCGGGATCTATGTCGAGTTTGAAACGGATGGGCGACTGGCACACACGGACCTCCTCAGCACCGGGATGCGGCTTGAGGGAAGCGTCCACGATGCCGTTCAGGATTTGCGTCCGGTTCTGTCCGTTGCCCGGATAGTCGAAGTTTTCGCCGAAATCGTTGCCGTATCCGTAGTTGACCTCACCCGTCTTCGCGATCACGTTCAGGAGCGCCTTGTCCGCCCAGTCCCACACGAATCCGCCGTGGAATCCGCGGTCTTCATGCACGAGGTCCCAGTATTTGAAGAGGTTTCCGGTGGAGTTTCCCTTCGCGTAGGCATATTCGCACATGATGAAGGGGCGCGTCTCGGACGGGTTGTCCAGGATGGAGCGGATCGTGCCGACACGCGGATACATGGGGCAGCAGATATCGCTGATTGCCGGACCGGGGTTGCCGCTTTCATACTGCACGGGGCGAGTCGGATCCATATAGCGGATCCATGCGGCCATCGCCGCATGGTTCGCGCCGGACCCGGACTCGTTGCCGAGCGACCAGAATCCGATGCACGGGTGGTTGCGGTCGCGGAGGACCATCCGTTCGGCGCGTTCCAGATAGATCGGAGCCCAGGCGGGATCGCGGGAAAGCAGGGCGCCGATGCCGTGCGTTTCGATGTTGGTCTCATCGACGACCAGCAGACCGTATTCGTCGCAGAGATCGTACCAGAGGTCGTTGTTCGGGTAATGGCAGGTGCGGACAGCGTTGAAGTTGAGCTTCTTCATCGCCTCGATGTCACGGCGCATGTCCTCCTCGGTCACGGCGAACGCATGCTTCGCGCTCATGTCATGGCGGTTCACGCCGCGGACGATGAGACGCTGCCCATTGAGGAATACGGTCCGGTCCCCGATCTCGATCTGGCGGAATCCGACCGGCACATACTGGACCTCCAGCGTCTTGCCGGAGTCGTCGACGAGGTGGAGAAAGAGTTTGTAGAGATACGGGGAATCAGGAGACCACTGTTCGGGCGAGGCGATCCTCATGGAAATCGTCGCCGATCCTTTTTCTCCCTGACGACCGTACATGCTTGCCTGACCGCTGAAGCGCGCAGGTCTGCTCTCCGCAATGAGCTTGCCCTCCGCATCGACCAAACGCGCCTTTACCTGAACGCCGGGATAAGTGCTGACCGGGATGTTTGCGACGCGTTGACGAGGCAGCGCGCGGGTTTCCACATAGGCCGTGATGTCGAGATCGGCGTCGGATTTGCCGTGCGCCCGGTTCTTTGCGGGATCGGTGAACGTGGTCTTCACCGACCAGTCGCGAAGATGCACAGGGGAAAGCGCCATCAGCCTTACTCCGCGGTAAATGCCGCTCATGCGCCAGACGTCCTGACACTCCAGATACGATCCGTTGGAATAACGGTAAACCTTCACTGCAATCGTGTTCCTGCCGGGTTTCAGCAGCCTGGTGACGGCGAATTCGGATGGCAGACGGCTGTCCTCGGCATATCCGGCGTACTCGCCGTTGATCCAGAAATCGTATGCGCTGTCCACCGCGTCGAACACAATGCGGACGTCGCGTTCAAGCCAATCCGCGGGAACGTCGAACGTGCGGCGGTAGCATCCGGTCGGGTTGGCTTCCGGCGGCAGTGGCGGATCGGCGATCTTCTGGAACGTTAAAATGTCGTTCACATAGATGCCGCGGTCGGGAACCCGCATGTCGCTCTGCCAGTTCGACGGCACAGTCATATCGAGCCATGCCGAATCGGAGAAATCGGGACGGATGAAATCGTCCGGTGCTTCGTCCGGCTTGCCGAACAGCCGGAACTTCCAGGTCCCGTTCAAGTCGAGCGTGTATTTCGACGGCGTTTTCCGGTATGCCTCGGCAGATGCTTCATCATAAAAGGTCCCGTAGATCGGTGCATGCATCGTTTCCCGGTTGACGGAAGTGATGTGATAATCCGTAAAATGACGGGGATGGGCAGGTGATGTCTGGTTGTCGTCAGCGGCATGAGCGGCCGATCCGGCGACCGAGCCCGCGAGGGCAAATGCGAAAAGCGAACGGGGAAGATGATTCATGGGAACATCCTGGATGATGGAAAGGGAATCTTCATGAAAAGACTAAACCATACCTTGCCGAAGGTGAAAAGTCAAGCGGAAGCCGGCATTTTTCCGCAACTTTCCCCGGAGAATGACGGCGTAAAAAAGCCCCGCAGGGAACGGATTCCATGCGGGGCGTATGTTCTGACGAACCGGACAATCCGGGGACAGACTCAATCCTGCTTGAGGTCGAGATTGTCGAGGGAGTTGCCGAAGATCGTGCTCATGTCGCCGAGGGCTTCGCCCGGCTTGAGGGCGGCGGTGACTTCTTCGCCGGCGGCCTTGATGACCTCCTCGTTGATCTCGCCTTCCTCAAGGGCCTTGATGCTGAGGCCGATGCGGCGTTCGTCCTTGTCGATCTTGATCACGACGGCCTCGATCTCGTCGCCGAGATTGAGTTTGTCTTTGACCTTTTCGACGTGGTCGCGGGAGATCTGGGAGATGTGAACGAGACCGTCGATCTTGTTGGAGAGCTCAATGAAGGCGCCGAACGCGGTGACCTTCGTGACTTTGCCCTTCACGACATCGCCGATCTTGTAGTTCTGGTCGATGTTGGCCCACGGATCGTTCTCGGTCTGCTTCAGGCCGAGGGAGATGCGCTGCTGCTGCGGATCGATGTCGAGGATGACGGCTTCGACTTCTTCGCCGACCTTCAGGACTTCGTTCGGATGGTTGATCTTG